>JAEEGI010021383.1_pt1 | contig 12863 bp, 6 predicted proteins | sample 8958751 | NCBI WGS metagenome assembly JAEEGI01 (sample SAMN16246545, study PRJNA631951) | gut metagenome | biome: gut microbiome; feature: rumen; material: KS-attached | host: Bos | place: Iran: Karaj | collected 2018-10 | reverse complement strand
AATACAACAAAGATGCGGATTCTGCCATTGACCAGATTCTACGTAAGCAATATCCTGCAAAGGTGGCGCAATATGCCGACAATCTCCTTCTCGTGGGTATCAACTATGATAAGGAGACCAAGACACATAGTTGCGTGATGAATAACAGATAATAAGGTTTTTTCGGTATGCCGACATGCGAAGTTTCTTCCCTAATTTAGCGGTCAAAAACCAACCAACATGAAAAGACCGCTATCCATCCTCGCTATCATCCTCATCTTCGCCGCCTGTGCCGGTGGTGGGCGGGAGCGTGCCGCACTTGATGCGGCACAGGCCATCATCAACGACCGGCCTGACTCCGCCCTCGCTATTCTCGACTCCTTGGAGCCATCATTCCAGGAATTCTCCCGCAGCACTCTCCGCAGATGGCAGCTCCTGCGTCTTATGGCACAGAACAAATGCGACACCGTCTTCTGCTCCGACAGCCTACAACTCATCCTCACCAACTACTTCGACCGCCACGGCACACCCAACGAGAAGATGTGGGCGCACTATCTACTCGGTAGGGCATATTATGACATGGGGGAGGCACCCTTGGCACTTGAAAGCTACCAACAGGCTGTGGAAAGGGCAGACACGATGAGCAAGAACTGTGATTTTTATACACTTACCGCCATCTATGGTCAGATGGCCGACCTGTTCCACCAGCAGTATTTGCCGGACAACGAAATGGATGCTTTGGTGAAATCAGAACATTGTGCGTTGAGGGACAAAGACACGCTCGCCGCCATCAAGGCGTATGAGCTGAGGATAAGGCCGTATGTTCTGAGGAACGACTTGGACAGCATGATGCTTGTCATGGATGAGGCTCAGAAGAGATACTTAGAACAGGGAGACAGACAAAGGGCAGCCCGCGCAGTCTATTCAGCAATAAGCATATATCTTGACCGAGGGCAATATGAAGAAGCCAAAATAATTCTTGACCTTTATGAACGTGAGTCGGGTAATTTTAATGAAAGAGGAGAATTGATTCAAGGAGGTTTCTATTATTATGACAAGGGACGCTATTTATTGGCCATGGGGCAGAGGGATTCCGCGCTGTCCTGTTTCCGCAAACTCGAAAAAAGAGGAATGATGGAAGCTGCATATAAAGGTTACCTTTCCGCATACAAGGAATTGCATCATGTAGACTCTGTTGCCAAGTACGCGATGCTTTTTGCCACAGCCAACGACTCATCATTCCTGCATGTCAACCAGGAGAATGTGCAGAGAATCACTGCCATGTACAATTACAACCATCAGAGACAACTTGCATTGCAAAAAGAACATAAGGCCGAAAGATGGAGAAACGGAGCTGTTATCATCATCCTTTCTTCCCTCCTTGTCTTTTCTGTCTTGTTGTTTTTATATAAAGATTTCAAGCAAAAGAAACAAAGGGAAATTGATGACTTGGAAAAGAAATTAGAGGAGAAAAGCAGGGATAACGTAAGACTGAACAACAAGAATGCCCGCCTTCATCGCAGCCAGAATGAACAAGCGGGCAAGCTGAACCTTCAGATAGAGGCTCTTAGGAAACAACTTTCAGAGAAAGAACCAAACTTTGAAAACAATAATGATATTGAGGAAAGAACAAAAAGCAAGCGTGTCATCAATCATTTCATAGACAGTTTTCAAGAGTATTCCAAAGTTTATTTGCCACCTCAGGAAGAAGACTGGAACGAGGTGTCAAATGCGATAAGTACATACCACCCGGGATTCTATCATTTCATCACTTCTTCCTATGGAATAAAAAGTCAGCAAGCGCGTATCTGCATGATGGCCATGATGGGTTTTTCAGAACGGATGATGGCAGAAGCATTGAAAACTGAAGGAAAGCATATTGACAAGAAAAAGCGCCAGATTAACAAGAAACTGTTCGATGACGGTAAGGCCAGTTCATTAAAGGGCAACCTTTTGCGTCTTTTTGGAACATCACTCATGTAAAGTGAAGATTTTTGGTTTTTTGTATCTGCCTGAAAATCATTTAATTGTTGTGTAAGGTGGAGATTTTTGGAGATTTTTTCCTCATAATAGGGCTTGAAATTTTGATTTTCTTGTTTTATTTTTGTGGCGAAAAATGAGTTGCAGTCCTCATTTCTAGATCCCACCAGTCAGCATGACGGGGGCAGCATCATCTCAGCAAGAATCGATCAGGATTCCGGGAGCAACCTGAAAATGAAGAACGACGGGAAAATCATTCCTCCCGCAAATGAATACTTCACTGTTCCTGTCGGTGCCAATATGGAAATCACAAACGGAACCATACAATACTGATAATGAAAAGAACTCTTTTTCTTCTGATTTTATGTATAACTTTGCATGTCAGAGCATCAGATACGGACTATCTGGCATGTGGAAAGAAATGGTTTATTTACCACCATCCTCAACCAAATGAAAATGGTTTCATTTATTTCAATGGTGATACTGTCGTAGGTGGAGAACAGTCTAGAATACTTAGAATATACTACAAGGACAGTAATAATGGGTCTGTCTTGATGAAATGTCCTTTTGGCTGTTATCGTCAGGAGGGCAAACGTGTATATTTTTATAATGATAAAAATGATAGTTTTGATCTCTTCTATGATTTCGGAGCCAATGTGGGGGATACCATCAGATGGGGAAGCGATCCATGCGACACCTTGGTGGTGACTGCGGTGGACTCAGTTTGCCTAAGAGAAAAGAAGCTGCGCCGTGTGACTTTCTTGAATATCACAAAAGAATATGTCCATTATCCGCAAGTTAAGCATGACGGGTATGTAGGACAATGGATTGAGGGAATTGGCGGAGAGAGGGGATTCCAAAGTTTTCCTTATGAGTCTAATGTTCCTGTACAGCGACTTTTGGATTTCCGGGAAGGTGAGGATGTCATCTGCGACTCAAGGCTGTTCTCTGAGGAGGCAGAACGGTATAATCTTCGGATGCTTTCCTTCAGTCCCGTGTGGTCATATACCATTTTGAGTAGCAAAGACACTTCCTCGCCGCTCAGTCAGGCCATCACCCGAAAAGAGGTTAAGGTAATGATCGTTGGGGGGTATCTTCCTCATGTCCTCCTAAATGTCAGGACAGTTACAGGCAATGACATGGAGGGCTCGGACCATGAGCTTGCCTTGTATGAGAAAGGAGGCAGGGTCTTTCTCTCTGAATATCATTATGATAATTACATGCATGACATCCATCCGAAAATCAGCAGTCCCTACAAGACAAGAGAAGGAAGAATCGTGCATTACCACATCCTTCTCTATGACTTTACCCTGGGTGTGGGAGACAGATATCCCTGCAAAGGCGAGGTGTATGTTAAGGAGACGGGTGCCCTTACCACCCGCGACGGCATCAGCCGCAAGACGCTGTTGCTGACCAACGGCCTCGTCATCGTGGAGGGCATCGGCTGCATCAACTCCCCGCTGGGATTGTTTGCCTACCAGAACATAGAGGAGGGACAGGCTCTTGATGCGAAAGCCACGCTTGCTTCCTTTGGCTATGTAAATAAGGATGGTGGCATTGATTCTGTCTATGAAAATGGCGACATGGCTTTGGACAACATCTTTCCTTACCAAAAAGGGGACATCCTCACCAAAGCCATCCACGACCTCAGTGGCCGCCAATTGAACGCCATCCCTCAGAAGGGTATTTTTATCAAGGACGGCAGGAAATACGTGAAATAGTTCATGGCTTACTATTCATAGTTTATGGGAATCGCGGGGATAGATTCAGAATCTTTCTCCGTGATTCTAAATCCATTTTTTTGCGTTAAAGTTGCCGAAATACTTGTGCGTGTAAAAAATAAAGACTATAACTGAAAAATACACGGATTTGATTGCCGACCAGATAGACCGGCTATAGAAAAACTATGCTTTCACAACAACTGACTATCTTATCACCGCATTCCATCCGCCGCCGGGAGCCAGATGTATCTTGAGAGGCTCCTGGGGATTGATGGTCGTGGTGTAGTGGCGGTAGTCGGTACCGTCACGGTCGGAGTTGATTCCGTCATAGAAAAACTCTGCCTGAATGCGATGGTTTGTCTTGAGGAATGAGGAGAAGTTAATTTCCAAGTCGCGTGCTGTCCAGTTGTTCATGGCGGCGACATACCATGCCCTACCTTTCCGCTTGGCGATGACGGCATACTCGCCGAGTTTTCCGTCAAGGGGTATCACCTCGTCAAATACCGTCGGAATCTGGGCGATGAAATTGGTGGTCTCCTGCTCTTTCATGTATTTCGAAGGCGAGTCGGCCAACATCTGCAATGGAGCGTTGAAGATGGTGTACATGGCCACCTGATGGGCACGGGTGCCCTGACTCATCGGATGGTTGTTGTTGCCAAAGAAGCAGTCACGGGTGGCATTGACCATCGCACCTGGGGTATAATCCAATGGACCGATGAGCATGCGCAGGTAGGGGATGAGAACATCATAGCGTGGTTGATCATGCACTGGACCATTGCCATCGCGAGGCTCCCATTTCGAGTTTTCCAAACCCTTTACTCCTTCGAAATTGAGTACGTTGGGATAGGCATACTGAAGTCCGTTGGGACGGAAACCATGATAGTCCACTACCAAATGGTTGCGTGCGGCGCAGTCGGCTATCTGCCATGCCGACTTCATCACTGCCTGGTCGTCACGGTCGAAGAAATCAACCTTGAATCCCGCCACGCCGAGGTCGGCATAGTGTTTGTAGTCAGCCTCCAGGTTGCGGATGCTGTTGCGCCAACTCGACCAGAGGATGATGCCGACACCACGCTCCTTGGCGTATGGCAACAGCACGCTGAGGTCAATCTCAGGGTTCAGTTTTTCGGTCAGCGACTCCTCCGAACTCCATCCCTCGTCGATGATGATGTACTCCAGGTGGTTGCGGGAAGCGAAGTCAATGTAGTATTTGTAGGTGTCGGTGTTCATGCCGGCACGGAAGTCCACACCTGTGAGGTTGGTGTTGTTCCACCAGTCCCATGCCACCTTGCCGGGACGTATCCATGAGGTGTCCTTAATCTGACATGTGGGGGAATAGCGGGCGGCAATGTCACCTTTGAGCAACCGCCAATCATCTTTCACAACGGCCATCACGCGCCAGGGCATCATTGTCTGTTCATTGATGGTGGCAATGTAGTTGGCGCGCTCGGTGGGCAATAGGTTGAGTCGGGCATGCCCGGATACTATTTCCTTGGTGACAACAGGAGCAAAAGCCGCTTTCAGACCTGTCGGACTTGTCTGACCTGTCCGACTCGTCGGACTATTCTTCACGAGGAACATGCCGGGATAATCGATGGCACAGGCATCGAAGACCACCGCCAACTGTCCGTCGGGCAGACGTACGGCAAGGGGATTGATGGCCAGCGAGTCGGCATACATCTGCGACAGCCGTTGCTCATCATAGTAACTCTCAAAGGAGAAAGTGTAGCGCTCGCCACTACGGTTGTCGTTGACGTAGGGCACAAAGGCTGGATAGTCACCGGCGAAGTTCCACTCCGAGGTTTCCTCCGTCACGTTGATGGTCTTGCGCTTTGCAAGGCTGATGCGGTAGGCGGCCGTCTCGTTGTCGACACGAAACTCCACGGCAAACTCCTTGTTGCGCATGATGGCAGTGCGGAAAGGACCGGGCATCATGCGGTTGGAGATGGTGCTTGGTGGGGTGGATTTGGTCGATGATGTCATCGACTTCAGCGGACCGTTGAGGCCGATTTCTGACTCAGCAATCACGGGTGTTCCGTTATGAGACACTTCCCAGGTCAGCCGTTGCTTGCCGCCATGGATGATGACTTGCATCTGCCCGTCGGGTGAGGTCAACGTGATGTCGTTGGCCCAAGACATGCTGACTGTGGTCAGCAGAAACAATGTGATGACACTCTTGAGATGTCTTAAGGAAAAAGATACCGACAAACGAATCATATGGCTTAACTTTTTTATCTTCAAATCTTCAAATCTTCTAAACTCCTAAACTCCTAAACTCCTAAACTCCTAAACTCCTATCTAACCACCACTTTCCTGTGTCCGACAATATAGATGCCGGGAGCGAGTGACTGAATGGCATGGTCGCTGACATGGCGCAGGAGGAGCCGGCCGTCGAGGGAATAGACATCATGGCTGCTGGGAAAGGCAAAAGTTTGCTCATGGATGCCCAAAGTGCCGCTGTAAAGACTGAGGTTGGCCACAATCTGCGCATCCTTGGCCACGAAGGCGGCTTTGCCCGTAACAGGGACGGCGAGACTGATGCTGTGGGTGACGGAGGCCCCGCCGGAACGGGAGGGCAGCACATAGTCAGTGGCAGCAAAGGTGTTGGTGCCAAACTGTCCGATGTAGGCGGTGCTGCTGTCGTCATTGCTGTAACCGGTCACATCCACCTTGGTGATGGTGATGCCGTCCGGGATGTTGATGGTGTAGGTGGTGTTGCGTGAGTATTTGATGCCCTTAATTCCACAACTTGACCCTTCAGCATAGCCCTTGCCGCTGGCGGAGATGGTGAAGCCGTTGGTGAAAGTCCAGTCACCGTTGGAGGTGGCGGGAGAGATGTCGTAGACACTTGTCTCTCCACCGCCTTCGATGCTGGTGATGTTGCCGGTTGGCGTTCCGCCCTCATTCTGTGCTGCTGTGATATCGGCAACGAGCGAGTTGAGGTAATTCTCCAGGTTGGTGTAGCCGTCAGTTCCCACCTTGGCACCGTCACCTACGTCGTTGGGATTGAGGCCATGGGCGGTTTCCCATTCATCGGGTATGCCGTCGCCATCGGTATCGGTGGGGGCAGGACTGCTGTTGAGCACAGGCCATGCGCTCCAGTCATCTCCGGCATCGGCAGGCTTCAGGTCTTCCTGGGAGTCGATGATGCCTTTGTGGTTGCCGGCTCCGGTATAGGTGGCTGTTCCGTTGCGAGCCTCATCGATGATGTAGGTGTCATACGCGTCGCGGTTCAGCGAGGCACCGGCGTAGGCAAGCACCTTCTCGTATGCATCCTCTGCCGTGTGGGTAGTGGTGAGGATGTGGTCCATGGGGGTAGTGAGGCGGATGGAATCTTTCACCGCCTGGTCATACAACCCGTCATTGTTGTCGGCATTGATCTGGTTGTAGACACCGAAATTCCAGTTGTTGTTCGTCACATCATTGTATTTCGGATTGACATTGCCCTCAACGAAATACTTTCCCCAGATATGGAGGGTGGGAGCGTAGTCCTTGTAACTCTCCACGTAGGAGGTGGTGCGGATATTGGGGGCGGCGATGCGCTTCTGTTTGGTCGTGCTGATCTGTGCCGTGCCGGGACCGGGCTTGTAGTAGTTGTTGACGATATTCACTGTCATCGCCTCACCACCATAGCAGCCGTTGCCGCAGTAGTTGTAAAAAACGTTGTTGCGCATGTCCATGCGCTCATCGAGTTGGGTGGTGTAGCGCGGACCCAAACGGGGCACACGACTCTCGTGGTGGGCCATCAGGTTGTGGTGGTAGGAGGCACCGCTGCCGCCCCAGTTGCCGCCGTAGCCGTGGCTGCCTTTGGAGTGACCGGCATCCTGCAGACTCTGCGAGACGATGCACCACTGCACGGTGATGTCTTTATTGCCGCAGAAGGAGAGACATTCGTCGATGCTCCAACTCACAGAGCAGTGGTCAATCATGATGTCGGCATGGTCGAGTCCGCCCAAAGCGTCCCAGCCGTCGGCTCCGTTGACCTTCACATTGTTGTTGCCCAACCGGAAGCGCATGTAGCGGATGATGACGTTGTTGGTGCCCACCGACACTGGGTAGTCGGCCACGCAGATGCCGTCACCGGGAGCGGTCTGTCCGGCGATGGTGACATTGCCCTTGCTGATGCTCAGCGCGCTTTTCAGATGGATGGTGCCCGACACGTCGAAGACAATGGTCCTGGTGCCGCTTTGTCCGACGGCCCAGCGCAGTGAACCGGTGCCGCTGTCGTTGAGGTTGGTGACATGATAGACCTTGCCGCCGCGTCCTCCTGTGACATAGCGCCCGAAGCCCTCTGCCCCGGGGAAGGCGGGCGTCTTCTCCTGTGCGGTCAGGGGGAGGGTGATGAATATGGCCATCGCGATGGCGAGTAGTTTGATTGTTTTTCTCATGAGTTGTTAGGTGGTGGTTCGTGGGGATGTAACGGTTGTACTGCTGTTATTTTCCAAAAATACAAGCACGCATCCGTTGACAGGATGCGTGCTTGATGAGATCCTGCTTGGGCAGGGTAGGGGATCAATACCAGCGTGGGTCGCCTGGCTTCGGCTTCGTGCCGCCCAGTTCGTTGGTCACAACCTGGAAGTTGCTGGAGGCAGCATCCTTGAAGGTGGCGGCAGTGCTTGATGACAGGGTCGTGCCGGGGAAGGCGGCCTTCGGTGTCGGGTCTTCCTCGGAGGTAGGCTGCCACAGCAGGTCGCTGGTGAAATAGAGGTCGGCGCACTCTGGCTGAAGGTCACCGCTCCATCCAGTAATGCCGGTGGTGGCCAGTTCCTCTTTGTTACGTCCTGCCATGCCGATGAGACAGTTCTTGAAGGTGAACTTGTCCTTAAAAGTACTCCAGTTGCTTGACTTGAAGTCGAAGAACGGCTTGGTATCGGCAATCGTGTAGACGAAGGTGCAGTTTTCCACTACCAATGAGTTAGGCTGCAGGCCTTTGGTACCCACGCAGATTTTCTCTGCGTTGGAGATGGTCGTGTTGGTGATCTTGATGTTCTGGATGTCGGCCTTGGCGTTGTCGGCATTGGTGATGCCGTAACCGCTGATGGAGTCGATGACACAGTTGTCAATAATCACATTCTTGATGGAGGCTGCTGTCTGGATGCGGCAGATGCCACGCTTGTACTTGATGCTGCAGTTGGTGAACTTCAAGGTGCCGAGGTTGCCTTCCGACTGGTTGAAGTTGAACACGTAGGTGGCGCCGTAGTGGCTGTCGGTGCGGGGCTTGCTCTCGGTGTCGGTGAAGGCTACCTTGTCGAACACCACACCGCCGACCTCAGAATTGCCGGCAACACGGAAGTTGCCCTCAACGCCCAACTGTGCCTCACCGGCAAGACTCAGGCCTGTGACAAAGGTGATGGTACCGGTAGTGGCGGGGAGTTCAATGGTGGCGATGCGGTAGCGGGTGCCACCCTCCAGCACGACGGTGATGTTCTTGTCCTGATACTCGGTCTTGATGAGCGAGTCGAGGGTGTTGGCGTATGCGGAACCAGAGCCTACGGAGAACCACTTCCATGCCTTGTCGGCATCAAGACCGCGCAGGTCGATGACCTCGCCGTCGAAATTCTCAGAGGCGACAGTGCTGAAGCGTTTCTTTCCCTTGTAGGCGTCACCGGAGTAAGCCTCCACGCGGTAGGTTGTCTTGGGACTGAGTCCATAGACCATCTTCTGTGCGGCGGCATTGTCCTCATCGGTAAGTGCCAGTTCTGCGACAAGTGCGTCTTCGCTGTCCTCAATGATGCGCAGACGGTCGTAGACCACACCAGGAGTCCAGCGCACACGGGCGGCGATGTCGATGATGTCGGTCGCCTGCAGGGTGGCGAGACTGGTGGGATAGTCCGGAGTCGTCGCTGTCAGAGAGAATGCCTTGGAACTCAGACCGCTGTTGGTGTTCGAGGCACTGATATTGACAAAATATTCTTTGTCATACTCCAGACCATCGAAACGGCAGGTGAGTTCACTGGTCGTGATTTCCTTGGCGGGTACGCTGGCGTCCACAGGCACCACATTGACCGTGTATTGGTTGGCATCGGTATAGTTGTCCCATTTCACAATCATATAGGGAACATTGTTCTCGTCCAGTCCCAGTTCCAGATTGTCATCTGTAATGACCGGACGGAACAGGGCATCGGCCTTGGTGAGATCGTCGTCATCGCTGCAACTGACAAACGTTCCCATTGCTGCGCTTACAGCAGCAAACAGCAACATGGTCTTAAATATCTTTCTCATTTTGTTTCCTGTTTATTTGTATTCTTTTTCTATCGTGGCCACTTCCACATTCACGCCTTTCTCCATGTTGGCATCCAGGATGTGGTATCCCTCGTTGTCGAGCACGTCGCTGGCAGAGAGTGTCTCAGTGGTGATGGGGAGAAGATAGGGCACTATGCCGTTTCCTGTCAGGGCACCATTCGAATAGCCGCGGTACAGGCGTGTGAAGTAGTCGCTGGCTGCATACACGTCCTTGCGTGTGATGCCGGTGGGCTCTCCGGCCTGAACAGTTACTGTCGTGGTGTTGGGGGCTGCGCCTAAGGTATAGGTGACGGAACCGTCGCTGTTGACGGCTTTCACAGGTGTGGTAGTTCCGTAGTCCTTGCCATTATAAACATAGGTACGTGTGCGCTTGATCATGTTTGAGCCCCAGTTGACCCTCTGCCATCCTTCAGAAGTCATGGTAGCGTCATCAACGTCAGCCTTGTATTTCTCGTTATACCACTTGATGTCGCTCTTGAGGTTGTTCTTCCCACTCTTTACATAATAAAGGCGGTCGGCCCAGTTGATATAGTTGACGGCATCCGGGTACTTTGCCAATACAGCGGGGTCGTTGATCAGGTCTTCGTTGGTGGCAATTCCCCAGCAAAGGGCAGTACGCATGGCTTCCTCAATCTTCTTGGCGTAGAGGTTCCAGCGGATGAGGTCGAACTTGCGGATGGCCTCGCCACCGAACTCCCATGCACGCTCATTGACGATGGCGTTGAAGAAGTCTTCCTTGGAGTTGAGTTTGGCTACATAGTTGGTTACATCCTCTGCGTATGTGGGACTGTTGGCAAAGGCACGGGCACGCACCTTGAGCAACTGCTCTTTTGCAAGGGCTGTCGGACCATTCAGTTCGTTCTCTGCCTCGGCCAGCATCAGCAGCACGTCAGAGTAACGCATCAGCGGGTAGTTGATACCTGTACCCTTGGAAGAGGAGGGGCCTAATTCCTTGGCAGCGCGGGCACGGTCCCACTTGCCAATATGCAGACCTGTGGAAGCGGCTGCCTTGACGGTGTCGTTCTCATGGGAATACTTGGCCACATCGATGTCGCGACGGATATCATTGTCAGCAAACGACATGTAGAAGGTTGGTGTGATGGCCACCTGAGCAGTTGTGTTGCCGTTGGCGTTACTGCCTGTGTTGGGCACACCGAAACTCCAGCCGATGTCACCGCCATAGTTCTGAACAAAGGCCACCTCATAAAGCACCTCCGCATTGTTCTCGGTGGTGTAGTTCATCTCGTTGATGAACGCTTGCTCGAAGTTGGCATAGAGGTCACGTGGCTTCAGTTGGATGAGTTTCTGGCAGTAGTCCTTTGCCATCTGGTAGTACTCGGTATAGGTGCGGGCGGTCTTCTCGTTGCCGCTCATGTCCTTGTAGGTGACGGCCAAGTCGGCATTGCCATTCACGTCAAGATATTCATCGGCGCGCTTCATGGTGCCGTCTTTCGTCATGCCGTAGCCGGCACGGAAGAGGGCGATGCGGGCAATGAGACCGATGGCAAAGTCACGGTTCATGCGCTCGATGCCTCCTGTGTTCACGTCACTCCATTTCATGTTTGGCTCAATGTCAACCAATTGTTGGAGAACGCGACTGTATGCCACATTCTTGTCAGTACGGGGCTTGTCAATCTCGTCACCCCATTTGGCGGCTTCATCATAGTAAGGCACGTCGCCGAAGAAATTGCACATGAGGTAGTAGCGGTATGCTTTCAGACAGGTGGCCTCACCCTTGATCTGCTGCATCTCGTCGGTATTGCCGATGCTGCTGGCATCGATGCCGGCACGCACCTGGTTGGCTCGCTCAATTGCTTGCAGGTTGTTGTCCCACACTTTCTTGACGTCACTCCAACCTACATTGCCTGGGCCTTGGAGGGGCCATACGGCCTGACGGTGGTTGGTGGCGACTGCCTCTTGGACGCTCATCGCCTCCACGTCGGTGTTCTGCATCCAGACACCGCACATACGGGAGGTGTAGGGATCCTCGCCGAACAGTACATATACGCCATTGATGGCGTTGGTTGCAAACTCAGTGGAACTATACACCATTTTGGTGTCCATCTGTGAGGGCGACTCTACATCCAGATAGTCGTTGCATGCAGTCAGCCCCATCGCTCCAAGAGTAGCAATTGCTATATATAGATTCTTGATTTTCATATATGTGTCAATTGTTGATTGTTGATTACAGCGTGACGTTTACACCAAAGGTGAATGCACGGCTTTTGGGATAAGATGAGAAGTCGATGCCGGGGGTCAGGCCGGAGTAACTGCTGTTGCGTGCATAAGAACTGACTTCCGGGTCGAAACCAGGATAGTTGCTGATAACGAACAGGTTGGTTCCCGTAGCGTAGAAACGCAGGCGCTGAACACCGAATTTCTTGGTGAGTTGGTTGGGAAGGGTATAGCCGATGGTCACACTCTGAAGACGGAGGAATGAGGCATCGTCCATAGCCCAGTCGGTGGGAACGACCACAGCGTCGCCGGTGGAGAAGGGGCTCCACATGGCTTTGGGTGCCTGTCCGTTTCCTCCCTCATTCCAATAGGCGAGGTCTTCCAGGGTTTTCAGCAGCACGCCAGTCTCAGGATTGATGTATGAGTAGGCATTGCCCTGGCTCATGGTGGCCCGCATGTTGGGATAGGTACCGGCACGGTAGCGAGAGGTGGTCTGGATCTTGTTCGCATTGTAGATGTCATTGCCTACCTTGTAGGTGAAGTTGACATTGAAGTCGAAATCATAGATGTCGCCGCTGAAACCGAAACCGCCAGCGAAGTCGGGGTTGGTGTCGCCGATGACAGTGATATCGCCGGCATCAACAACGCCGTTTCCGTCACGGTCTTTCAGTTTCATGGCACCCGGACGGATGCCGATGACTCCACCCAGAAGGGATGTGTTGGGCACACCTTCCTTGCGGGTATAGACGCCTGTCGTCTCATCGT
>JAEEGI010021380.1_pt1 | contig 12864 bp, 12 predicted proteins | sample 8958751 | NCBI WGS metagenome assembly JAEEGI01 (sample SAMN16246545, study PRJNA631951) | gut metagenome | biome: gut microbiome; feature: rumen; material: KS-attached | host: Bos | place: Iran: Karaj | collected 2018-10 | reverse complement strand
CTCTCATAATACCATGTTCTACGGCTATCAGAGTGTAGCAGCAGTCAAGCACATAATCTACCGATGGGCACCCCGTGGTGCGTACCACATGGCAGAGTGCGAAAAACAGGATGTCTTCGGCCATCTCTCGCTGCATCTCCCTACAGAAGCCTAACAGCTGCCAGCGCAGCATTTCCAGCAGTTCTGCACTCACCTCATCTCCAACCTGCTCCATGATTTTTTCAGCACTACGAGCCACACCATAGTCGCCGCTCAAGTCCCTGATCACCACATGGTCAATCTCTGCGTAGCTTTCTACATAAAGTACTCTTTGTTTCATTTTCTCTTCACTTTTTTAATTTTACATTTATAAACTATTTTTGCATCGTCGCCAGGAGGTTTATTTCCTTTTGACGATGCAAATGTAGGCATAAAAAAGTGCGTCAAACGGCGATTCCGTCATATCAACTTTTTTCCGTCTTTTTTTCCACAAATTAGATTAATCTTCCACATTTTTTCCACAAATCCACTCTTTTATTAGCTCCCAAAACGTATCACAAAGTGTGCGCTGTGGGTTATAATCCATTTCATAGTACATCTCGTCGTCATCCTCAATCTGAAAATCGCGACGCAGATTCTTAAACTCATTACCACTAATGGCAATCCTTGCAGGCCAGCCGCTTGGTGTAGCCTTCTTGGCCATACCAAGAAAATCGCATTGGGTAAGACTGGCATCCAGGCGATCGTGGATCACGAAATAGATGCCTTGCCACTGATTCTTAAAGCGGAACAGCTTGGGATAGTTGGCACGAAGCTCGTCCAGACAAGCACGCAACAGACTGGTACGCTCATCAGACGTCATGAAGCGATATTTCTTGCGAATCTGGTCCTCTACGCTACTGCGATATTTGGTTGATGGCTTAGCGCTATCCTCGTCCATATTGGGCACAGGATATTTGCGCACCTGATAGTACTCACGAATCTCGTTAGCCTTATTAATAAGGTACACGAGCCCATGCGCACACCCATGCGCCAATAGCGAACACACGTAATGTTCGGCCAGTGCGTAACTACCCGCACTCATAGCCATGTTTACCAACTGATCCTCGCGAATCCTTACACCATCATGCCAGATGTACTCTGACTCTTGTTCTTTTCTCATATTTCTGTTCTGAAAAAAGAGCTTGGTTTCAGCGCTTACTCCCTCACTCGGGGATTAATAATATGTTATAATTTTAAGTGGGGGCAAATTTATGTGTTTTTGAACAAAAAAAAGAGACCAATTCCGAATTTCGGAAGTGGCCTCATCATAAATTCAAGAAATTCGAAAAATTCGAAAAATTCGGAAAATTCGGAGTTCTCTGGTCATGCTGCAAGTGCATATACCTCCAGTTGCTGACAGAGGTTTAAGAAATCAACATCATTATCGTATTTCTGATATCTCGCACCACGGTATGTGCAATACGAAGCACTGTCGCGCCCTTTCCCGTTACCGAATTCTGCAACAAACACTTGGTACGGAATAGGCTCGTTCAGCATCTTCAGTTTTATAAGAGCACGCTGGCCCATCATCACCGCCTGCGCACTCATCTTTCCATCCGTAAACTTATGCAGTATCTGCATTACGGCATCCACATCAGTAGCTACTATATAGTCACGATACTTCTTTACATGCACAATCTTCAGCTTCTTGATCTTCTTCATTTTCTTCAACTTCTGCTCCAACAGTTTCTTGCATGCGGGTGCCAATTCTTCAAAGCCCACTCCCAAAAAAGGATTCTGTATATCCTGATGCTTGGCATATAGAAACGACTCATAGCAGTTCCTTGCAATCATGTTCATCGCTTCGTCGTAGTCCATGTCCCAAGATACCAGATCCATCGTCACACCTTTCTCTAACAGAATCTTGTTAAAGGCTCTTTTCACCACCTTCAGCAACGAGCGCGCATCCTTGAATGCTGGTTTATAGTCGAGCAGAGCCAGATATGGCACCTTTACCCTGTCGCTTACCTGAATACATATCTGTGCATAGTCATCAGGCGTTGTAAAACGACCCATGCTTATCATTATTTCACCTGCCTTGGGCACTATCGAGTATTTTCGAGTATATTTCTCGTTCGTTTCAGGATCTCTGAAATCATACAAACGCTTTTTACGATAGTCATTTTCAGTAGCCTGTTCTACCAGTTTCATAAGTTTTACTTGTGCAGGTCCGCCAAACAACGTACCCTCAGAGCTGTTGAGTTGGAGCTTATACAACTTTAGGCTCCATTTTGTTTTTTTCATATGGTTTTTGTTAATTGATAGTATTTCTTTTAAGTAAACTTCCTGACGCCCTTTCAGGCACCACAAAAAAGGCGGTGCATCTTTTAAGACTTTCCGCCCAAAACTTGAACGGAAAATCTTATGTTATCATCATCTCTTACCCCTCCTTTCTGTGTTTATGGTTCAACATGTTAACTAACCTAGTGGCTCGGCAGCCATTCTGTATGAGGACTCCTCCTCGTCGGAAACAGATATATTTTTGAAACGATTATTTTCTTCTTCAAGCTGATCGTCGCTCAACAGATTACAGAAACGGTTAAAGTAGGCTTTTAACTTATCGATAACCGTTTGTTTTTTCTCACCACTTTCGGGTAAGAACGGATTTGTTGGTGGCAAAATCTTAGCGATGCCCGTACCGGTTTCGGTAACATACCCTTCGATAAAGGCTCTGCTCATAAACTGATAGGTTTCGGCGGGGCGCAATTGCTCCTCAAATATAATGTCCTGCAGCTGCTTCAACTTTTCCTCTTCAATATAGTGCTCCCAGTCGCCTCCGACATCATCACCACCTTTTCCAGGTGCCATCTGGTCGATAAAACGCATAATCAGATCGCGTTTATCACGCATATCAGGACTGGCGTCAATCTCCTTCTTTATCTTAACGATAATCTCCTTATCCTTGCAGTTAGAGTCGTGATACTTCTGCACCAACATCAGTATATAATGAATGTTTACCTGAACCTGCTTTACCAGTTCCATCTCAAACACTACATCGTCCACAATCGACTCGTGTTCATCGTTGTGTGTGTTAGGTCGGAACTCATCGTGCAGCGTGTTGTACCAGCCCAGATAGTCGTTAAACGTCATCATGGGCACCAGCAGCTTGTCGTCGGTAAACTCATCAAAGGCGCTCAGTATGTTACGCAATCGCAGTATCTCGCTAAACAAACGTACAAAACGTTTCTTTTCTTCCTCGTCAAGTATGTTGGCAATACTCTCTACAGGGAATTGTTCGAGCAGTTGCTTTATCAACTCTACGTAGGGCTCATGGCTACAACCTTTCTCGTCGTCGTAACCTGTAGCGTAATATTCTTCGAAACTCTTCATGAATACAAGGCCCGATGCATTCTCATCGCCAAAAATAGCCAGACTCTTGTTGGTAGCCTCTTCCAAGTTTCGGAAGCACACAATATTACCGCAGTTCTTTACGGCATTCAGTATGCGATTAGTGCGGCTATAAGCCTGCAGCAGTCCGTGCATCTTCAGGTTCTTATCCACCCAGAGTGTGTTCAGTGTCTTGGCATCAAAACCAGTCAGGAACATGCCCACCACAATCAGGATATCTATCTGCTTGTTCTTCATACGCAGCGACACGTCCTTGTAATAACTCTGGAATCGCTCGCCATCGGTACTGAAGTTGGTGTTTGGTGTCCACATGTGGTTATAATCGTCGATAGCCTTTGCCAGCGCATCCCTGCTTTGCAGGTCCAGTTCGCCTATGCCTTCGGGATTCTCATCGCCACCCAAGCCCCACTCGTCTTCCTCTGCCTCGTTAGCCTGATAGGTATAGATGGTGGCTACTTTAAGGTTGGGAGTTCCTGGCTGGGCCAGCTGCTTCTTAAACTCATTATAATAGAGAATAGCCGTTTTCACACTATCTACAGCAAATATGCTGTTAAACTTATGCTGCTTGGCCTTTTCGTCGAAATGCTCAATAATGTAGCGTGTTACGATACTGATACGCTTAGGGTTATGCAGCGCCTCGTCGGTATCAATACCCCACACCATCTTGCTATCCACACTATCCTTCATTCTCATCGTACTCTCGTAGTCGATATGGAAACGCAGCACGTTCTTATCGCGTATGGCATTAATGATGGTATATGTATGGAGGGCTTTGGTAGGCTTCCCGTTGGCATCGGGTTCGCCACCAAACAGCTGAGCCGTGGTACTATACTTGCTACCCTGATGGGCATTAACAGCAAAGATAGGCGTACCCGTAAAACCAAACATAAAGTAACGCTTAAACTTACGGGCTATCTGTTGGCGCATATCGCCAAACTGCGAGCGATGGCACTCATCGAATATCAGCACCACATTATCCTTGGTAAGTACCTCGTGTAATTTTTCGTCGCTGTCGTACTGAGGTTTCATCAGGTTCGACAGTTTCTGTATAGTGGTAATAATAATGCTTACGTTATCGTCCTTCAGTTGCTGCAACAGTATCCGTGAAGAACTGTTGCCATTGGCACAGTTAGGCTCAAAGTTGTCGTACTCCTTCATGGTCTGGTAGTCCAGATCCTTACGGTCTACCACAAACAGCACCTTTTTGATACCATCCATGCGCGATGCCAACTGGGCCGTTTTAAACGAGGTTAGCGTTTTACCCGAACCAGTGGTATGCCATATGTAGCCACCCGCCTTAATGGTACCTTGCCAACGCATGTTCATCGCTGTTTGAATGCGTTGCAGTATCTTTTCGGTAGCCGCAATCTGGTATGGTCGCATCACCAGCAACTGCTTGTCGACATTAAACACGCAGTATTTGGTAAGTATATTCAGTATGGTATGCTTTGCAAAAAACGTAGTAGTAAAGTCGCGGATATCAGTTAGCAGCGTATTCTCCTGATCAGTCCAATAGCTTGTAAACTCAAAGGTATTGCCATCTGTTTTATGTTTACGCTGCCCGTTATCAGCCTCGCGCTCCTTTGCATAGCGGGTAGTGTTGCTATAGTATTTGGTTTCGGTACCATTCGATATCACGAATATCTGTACAAAGTCGAACATGGCCCTACCCGCCCAAAAACTATCGCGAAGATAACGATTTATCTGGTTAAAAGCCTCCTTGATATCAACCCCACGCCGTTTAAGCTCTACGTGCACCATAGGCAATCCATTTACAAGTATCGTTACGTCGTAGCGGTTCTTATACGTTCCACCCTCCTCTTCGTATTGGTTAATTACCTGTAAACGGTTATTATAAACGTTGGTTTTATCTATCAGCTTTATATTCTTTGTCAGTCCGTTGTCAAGTGTCAGGTTCAGGATATAGCCTTTGCCTTGTATCATCTCGGTCTTATCCTGTATCGTCATCTGTTCGTTCGAAATCATAGGTAGCAGTCGGGCCCACTCGGTATCGCTTAGTGTCACTTCGTTAAGCAGTTCCAACTGTTTTCGCAGGTTAGCCAGCAGGGCAGCCTCGTTCTTTACCTGTACGTACTCGTAACCCTGAGCTTTAAGCTGCTGTATCAGCGAGTTCTCCAGCCTGGCCTCACTCTGATACCCCTCATCCGGCTTCGCCACCACATCGTAGTGTGCCATCACCGTCTGGTGCTCCTGTTCTACTATGATCTTATAGTCGTCCATAGGCTATCAGAAAACAGCAGCTATCCTACGTATTTTCTTCAGTTTTTCCATAAACGTCTCATCACGTTCAGCCATCAGCATGTTATATTCGTTCTGCATGGCTAAGAGTGGAGCAGCATCAACACCAAGAGCAGCTTCCATCATCATGGCCAGCTCGTGGTTAAGGGCACGTTTACCATTCAACACCTCGTTGAGTGCAGAATACGATATGCCCAATTCCTTTGCCAATCCGCGCTGAGATATTTCGCGGAATTCCAACTCGTCTTTCAACACCTCGCCCGGATGTGTAGGCCTAAAAGGCTTCAGATTGTTGGCTATCATCTTTGGATCTTTTCCTTTCAATGTAATCATATATCTATTCCTCCTTATTTATAATGATTCCTTGTGAAACTGATTCAAGTATTTCATCATTCATTATGTTTTTGCAAAGATACAACTATATTTCCAATATAACAACATTTTTGTCAAAAAACTGCCACAAGTACAGTTAATACCAATTATTTCACCATTTGAAAGAAACTATTTCGAGTATCAAGAAAACCATCAGGAAATTCCGAGGGATTGATAGGTTTGATTACCAAAGATTCTAACACTCGATAGTATTCATCTTTTATTTCATCCGGCAAAATGATAGCTTTCATTAATTCAATTGCTGTGTTAGTTGGGACCATATAATCTAAAGGTATTGGATATTCAGGATCTTTTGAGCCTCCCATAAAGCCAAATAATGGTCTCCATAAACCTTGGCTTTTTAAATCATCTAACTCAGAGATCGATACTTTATCAGTTACACACAAATTATGAATATCTCCTTTTATATCTGAGAATTTATTGCCTATCATTAAAACAAGACATAACTGCCTAAATGTAAGCCTATCAGTAATCGTGGATACATAGAAGAAATTTTCCATATCGGGATGAGGGCTGTTCGAATAATACATGGTGGTACCAAGTAAAGTTCCAAGTAAAACACGTTTTGCCTTTCTGCTTTCGTTAACAGCTTTATTGAAAATATCCTCTATAGATTCAGCTATTGTCTGGGTATATGCATCACCCTCTGCACCATTATCCTCCCATCCTTTTTCTTCAGCCAATTTATAGAAAGTCGAAATGGCATAGTCTCTCACTTCGTTTACTTTGTCTTTCTGCATATCAGACAGCTGCCTTGAAACAACATCCTTTATTACTTTATCAAGACCATTTTTAAGAAGAAAATTCACAACAGGTTCTAATAAAGGACCTGCATTACCAGCATGACTACTTATTATTACTGATACCACATCTGCAGTAAGTTCTCCCAGATCTTTTACCACCTCATCCATAATCATTCAAAAGTTAAAAGTTTATTACGATAATATTCATATTGCTTTTCGCGCCCAGCTAGTTGAGCCTCCAAGTTCTGGATGCTTGCCTCGAAGGTATCGAGGATATCCACAATTCGCTGCTGCTCAACAAATGGAGGTATGGGGATAATCAAATTATCAATAGCATCATGTGGAAGTCTAGGCATACTACCTTTTCTCACCAATTTAAACAGTTTATTATTATTCTTCTTTAATGCATAATATATGTATTTCCTATTTAGATTACTACTTTCTATAGTGTAACAATCATCTGCCGCCCAAAATGGAGTAAAACAATACCCTACACTTCCAGAAGAAGAGCCTGCACAAATGACATAAGGCATATTACCGTCTCTGTTATATTGATCATAATACCCCATTGGTGCTATGCTGTTTTGAAAGACAGGATATAGGGCATTATCTTTCAATTGCTTCTTAACAACCCTAATTCCTCTTCTAATTTCGCACGCATCTTTTAACTTTTTCATTTCCACTCCTTCTTTTCCTTCAAGGTCAAGAAGTTTGTTACGATAATGCTCAAACTGCTTGCGACGAAGCTCAATTTGTTCTTTCAGATTGTCGATAGAAGTCGTGAACGTATCGAGGATGGTTACAATTCGATTCTGTTCGAAGAGTGGAGGTATGGGAATGTCAAGATTTAAGACGGACTGCATGGAAGGATGCTTAATACCTGCACCACGATAAAAAGAGGAAATAACGTCATACTGAGAAAGCATCCAATAGAAAAGAAACTTATTTGATAAATAATTTACATCATTTGAAGTAGCGATACGATTATCAGCAGTGACAAATCGCCCATTATAGTATTTAATTGACAAATTACCACCCCATGGAATAGTCACCACTTCACCCTTTGATATCGTTCCTAAAACATCTTCCTCTTTCACAAAAGCAATCTTGTCCGTAGTATATAAGATACGAATATCTCCATCAGTGTCTTCAAGATCCTGTAATTCGTTTGCAAGATAATAATGATACTTAATTACATTAGGCTGCATAAATTTATCCAAGCCGTAAAATTTTTTATCCCACGTGGTAACTTCCCACATTTTTTTCCATTCTAACATCTTACAACATTTTTTCGAGTTCTTTAATTTCCTGCTCAAGAATGGAACGACGCACCATGTTATTATTCATGGTTGTCGAATCAGCATAATGATGAATTGAACTGATAGTTTTCAGTTCTGCTTTCTTTAATGCAATCTCGCGCTTGATGCCAGACTTGTCGCTTCTTCTGCTATGAAGATAAGCAAGAAGTGAAATAACTATGGCAAATATCGCCAATAAATTATCCTTAATATAGTAAAGAATTGTCTCCATATTGCAATTATCCTATTTCTTCAATGATTATATCTATCTTCTTATTTAACTCATAGCCTTCGGCAATGAGGTTTCTCAGCGAAGCGTTCACGGCATTGATGTCAATGGCCTCACGCGTATCTTCCTGCTCGACATAAGATGATACGGAAAGGTTGGAATCATTTTCAATAACCTTGCTTGCAGAAACCAGGCATGAAAAATACTTCTCTTCTTTCCGTTCTTTGAACACCTGAAGGATATGCCGTTGATTATCTCCCGTCAATTTGTTCTTGTTCCCTCTTTTGACGAACTCCCTTGAAGCATCGATGAACAAGATGTTGTTGTCGGGACGTGTGCTCTTGCGCAGCACTATGATACAGGTGGCTATGCCCACTCCGAAGAAGAGATTGCTCGGCAACTGTATGATGGTGTCTATGTTGTTGTTCTCTATCAACCAATGACGAATTGCCTTCTCCTTGCCGCCACGATAGAGGACACCAGGGAACTCGACTATGGCCGCGGTTCCGCTTTCCGAAAGAGATTTCAGCATGTGCAGTGTGAAGGCGAGATCTGCTGTGCTGTCAGGAGCGAGCACACCAGGTCCGGAATATCGGTCATCGTTAATGAGAAGAGGATTCTTGGATCCTTCCCATGAAATGCCGTATGGCGGATTGCTGACGATGGCATCGAAAGGCTCCTCCTCTCTGTGCATCGGGTTCGTAAGAGTGTTGCCGAGCCTTATGTCAAAATTGTCATAGTTGATGTTGTGCAAGAACATGTTGATGCGGCACAGGTTGTATGTAGTGGGATTGATCTCCTGCCCGTAATACTTCAATGCTGGGTTCACCCTTCCTATCGTCTTTGAGAATTTCAGCAGCAGTGATCCAGAACCACAGGCCGGGTCATAGACACTCTTGATTGAATGGCCATCAGCGGCCACCAATTCGGCAAGCAGTTCAGATACCTCCTGTGGAGTGAAGAACTCGCCTCCAGATTTACCTGCACTGGAAGCATACATCGTCATCAGGAACTCGTAGGCATCACCGAAGGCATCTATCTTGTTTTCCATAAAGCTCTCTCCAAGATCCATGTCTCGCACTTTCAGCAGCACCTTCGCAATGAGCTTGTTCCTGGTCTTCACGTCACCTCCCAACTGTGAGTTGTTTACGTTGAAGTCGGAGAACAGACCTTTCATGTCATCCTCAGAAGGTGTACCTACGGCAGATGCTTCGATGGCCTTGAAGACTTCGGAAAGAGTCATGTTAAGGTTCTCGTCGTTCTCGCAGTTCTTGCAGACGTTGATGAAGAGCTGTGAAGGAAGGATGAAGAAACCCTTCTCCTCCACCATCATGTCCTTTGCATCCGCTGCATCCTCGTCCGACATGTCGGCATAGTTGAATCCCTTGTCTCCCCCATCCCACTGGATGCGGTTGATGTATTCTGTTAGATTCTCGGAAATGAAACGGTAGAACAGCGTTCCAAGGACGTATGCCTTGAACTCCCATCCTCCCACGGCTCCACGAAGCTCGTCTGCTATACTCCATATTGTCTTGTGGAGTTCTTCTCTTTGTTGCTCGTTTGACATTGTTCTTAGTTTATATCTTTTGTCATTTGGTTATCACTCGCCTTTATATTCTTCCCTAAAATCTGCAAGGTCAATCTTCTTGAAGTCGCCCATGCAGACGGACACACAGTCCGCTAAGACCTGACTGACGGATTTATGAGACACCTCAGCCTTGTCACGAAGCCACTGGTCTATGTCTGCTGGCAGTGTTGCACTGACAACCTTGCGACGCATTTCCACGCGCTTGAAGCCAGCCTTTGGACCTCTTGTGCCTTGCTGCTTCTCAGCTGAATTTTCATCGAAAGATGGTTTGGCAGATGTTCCCATAATTTCGTCCAAACCGTCGATTAGAGCGTTTTCAACCTGCTTTTTACTCATAGTTTGTATTATGTTTTTATAATATCTTTTGTATTATCTTTTATATTATCTTTTATATTATGTTTTATATTATGTTTTATAATATCAAACATATTATTTTAGCATTTCCATTATAGGGTCAAAGGCGTACTGGACGGCATTGGTCTTGTATCGGTCAAGCGGCTGCAAGGTGGAATACTGCTTGACGGTCAAACTCTGCTTGATCTTCGGAGTTATATAGCCAAGCTCTTTCAGCGCAGCATAAGCCTTGCTCCTATCCTCTGATACACTTGCGCTCTTCTCCTGGATCGTCACGATGTTGTTTGGTATGAACACAAGTTTGGCATCAGACACCTTTTTGACCACCATACTAAATACTCTCGTGGAATCAATGTTGTCCGAGTCGTATGTCAGCGGAACAAGACAAAGGTCTGCGGCCTTGAAGATGTGCTGAAGGTTGGCATCATAGATGTTACCTGGTGTGTCGATCAGAACCACGCCTTGGAGTTTCTTCAACTTGGGCATTATGTCCTTGGCCTTGGCTGTGTCGAGGAACTGAACTTGCCAAGGAATCTGTGCGCCTGGTTCGGCTTCAAGTTCTCTTTCTCGATGTCTCAGTATCGACCTCTGGATATCCGCATCCAGGACAACTACTGGCACGCCCTTCGCAACGAGATAGTTGGCAAAGGTCGCGCATAGAGTGGACTTTCCAACGCCACCCTTCATGTTGGCAAATAGTACGATCTTGTTTTCCATAAAAAATAGATTAATTGTGTTTGACAGGTGCAAATATAAGAGAAATAAATGGAAGTTCAAAATAACTATTATATTATTTAACATAATTTATTAGATAATATGTTTTATAATATGTTAGATATTATGTTGGATATTATCTATTATATTATAAAAGATATTATACTTTATAATATTAATATTAAGGTTTCTGTCTGAAGAACGAGTCATGCGAGTCATCTTTAATGTTATTTAACATTAAAATTGGCCGTTTTTCCAAAAGTCGTTGATAAATATATAAAAAAGACAAGTAATATGGACAAATAGGTAAAAGAACGACTTTTAAGGATTTGGCATCGAATAGGTGATGTCTCGACCCTCATATTCGTAATTGACACATTGATAAAGTTGATATCGATGTTTCTCTGATGTTGAGCTGGTCGTGTTTTGAAGAAGGGTAGGGGAGAAGGATAAAAGGCCGTCCCCCCTTCTTTGTTTATAGTTCAAACTTTTTATCAGCCGCGCCATAGTTGCCACAGACATGGCCGTGAGGACTTAAACTACGGCATAATTACTGGAGTGTTGCCAGGGCCACCAACTTCCATCCACTTCTTGGCTCCGATGATTTTGCCGTCATGTATTATTGGCACGAATTTATAAGTGTATGTATTCAGCCAGTTCTGTTTTTGTTCGGGAGTAAGGTCTGTGCGGCTGACTACCATGTCTCTCGCATAATAATACTCGCTGCAAGAAGAAATTCTGCCGCGAAGTTCTGCATTGAGTTTTAAAAAAGACTTGCATTCGGTTGCATTTGTAATAGCAATACTATAATCGCCCACATCCATGTTCTCCTGGATCTGTTTAAGCATCGGGGAAGTTAGGTTCTGATACCAAATCAAAGTTTCCTCGTCTTGATAAAGTTGGTCGATTAAGGAAGCCACAAATTCTGAGAACTCCGCATATTTTTCAGCAGCCTTTTCCCTCTGCTGGGCTCGTCTATCCAAACTTCTCTGCAATATCGAAGCATCTGGAGTCTGCACAGTTCCATAAACGGGATTAAATCTAACAGGATTGAAAGTGGACTGGCCGTAACAAACAGCAAGAGTAACTGCCAGGACAAAGAATAAAATAGTTTTCTTCATAATGATAATATTTGAGGTGTTTTTTTCGATGCAAATGTATGTGATTTTAATCTGAAATCAAAAATAATCAAAAAAAATCTTTGAAAAAGATGACTTTTTTTCAACAACAGAGTATTTATTGTAAAATAACTTGATAAAAAACGAAGGGGGATGTAAATATGAAAAACACGAAACAACAATTACAGAGAATCTGGCGCATGGTTGGTAATGTAGGCACATTGTACTTTATCGTCGATGTATTGAAAGAAATTTTAGGAGCATTATTATGAAGATTAACCTTGCGGAGAGGGGAGGATGGCAGGAGGAAGCAATCTTCCTCCCCTTCATTGTTTATAGACCAAACTCTTTCTTTAAGCGTGCCACCGTTGCCGAAGATACACCAGTGAGCTTGGCCGTGCGCCTGACGCTTGTGCCAGCCCTCAGTTCCTTCAATACGGCCTTGTACTCCTTTTCCTTCTGATCCCTGGTCTTTCCCGTTCCTGCCTTTCTTCCGACCTTGCCACCGTCATCGCGGAATTTCTTGTATCCGCTTTGAAGACGTTCCTTGATGGCCGTCCTCTCAGTCTCGGCAAACTTGGAGAACATGGCGAACAGCATCGAGAACAACGGGTTTTCTTTCCCGTCTTCTTCATACATGAATAGGTTCTCACGGAGGAAGTACACGTTCAGATGGCGGTCATGGAAGACCTTGATAAGTTCAATCATTTCCCATGGATCTCTTCCGAGACGAGAGACCTCTGACATCAGGAGGCAATCGACTTTTCTGCTGCCGTCGGTGCAGAAGTCGATGCACTCC
>JAEEGI010021378.1_pt1 | contig 12864 bp, 12 predicted proteins | sample 8958751 | NCBI WGS metagenome assembly JAEEGI01 (sample SAMN16246545, study PRJNA631951) | gut metagenome | biome: gut microbiome; feature: rumen; material: KS-attached | host: Bos | place: Iran: Karaj | collected 2018-10 | reverse complement strand
TGATGGGATTCGGCCTTGAGAGAGACACCATCCACTCCCCTAACGAGAGCTACCTTCTCAAGCAGTTCTTCGGCGGAATGGAATCCATCGCTCTCTTCTACAAATACTACTAACAGATTTTCAGATATCTGAACAGAAAAAAAGCACTTGCAGAAACGCAAGTGCTTTTAATTTATTGCTCTGTATTTCTTAGAATGCCAGGAAAGCCCTGACTGAACGGCCTTCCATTGATATAGAAGAATCTTTCCTGTCTTTTACATGATGGGCAAGAAGCACACCTTTGACACCATCTCCATCTCTAAATCCCGTACACAAAACCCTTTCCGAAGACATCTGCGTACTTGACCAATAATAATTCCAGTTATAATTCTTACCTCCTACATTCTGATGGCTCCAACCAGGCAAGGTGCAAATATTGATAGGCATGGTAAATCCAGATGTGCCATCATAACCGAAGAAACTGCCATATATGTCTTCATCTTTAGAAAAATAGAAATCACCATCAGTAGGATAATAATTATATTTATTAACATCTGTATGTGTGCTGGTTTTCAGGAAAGAAACAAAATTGTCAGATTCACCAAGTCCCAGGAAAGAAGCTATCCACTGTGAAATCGTTGGCATAAACCAGTTAGAAGAGTATGTACTATTCACAGCTGGGGTATAACTGCTTATACAAGCGGCTGCTGGGTAACTTGCAGCGTTATTCTTCATGAATTCCGTTTTCCCGATTCCGTCATAACTGAGAAACATCAACTCGTCACGACGGCTAGCAGAAGGATTCTTAAACCACTCTTGCTCAAAAGCAGAATCTTTTATTTGTGTATTATTTGTTGACCACCGAACTCCGTTAGCAGGACTGCAATCATTCAAGGCTATAACCAGAGCATGGCCATAACCGTGAGATTCCTCGGTAATACTGTTTGCAAAGCTAATGATATCTTCACCAGATGTCATGAAAGAAGGATGCTTTGAGTTTTCTCCTTCGTTCACATAAACAACCAGACCCAGTGGAACTCGGGTGCTTGAAACTGTCTGCTGTTTGTAGTTTCCCCAGGTTCCATCTGAATAGAAGACATCGCCGACTTTAATCTTGTCGGTTACGGTGCTAAGCTTCCCGGTTCCCAAATTTGTGCTTGCGCTGCCAAACTTTCTTGTCCATACAACATTATTGTCGGAATCCGTGATCGTGATCAACGGGTTGCTGAGAACTGTCGCACCAGGGAAAGCGATAGCAAAGAAAGCATTACCCTTTGAAATGTTAACCGTATTGGTTGCGCTGTAGTTATTATCATCGGATAATGTGATAGTATAGTTTCCGTTTAAACCGCTGGAAATAATCTTGAAACTAACGAATGTACTGCCCTGTGAAAGATTGAAACTCTTTTGTGCATAAGTGCTTTCTCCAGTAAGAGAACTGTATTTCTGTACAGCCTCGCCCAGAGAAGAAACTACTGCTGTAGTATAATTACCACCTGAGTTCAACACGTCTGAAGTGCTTATAAGCGTGGCATTCAAGACCAGATCATCTGCAGGATCGCCTTCTCCTTCGTACTCAAGGTTACCGGAAAAAACAGCAGACTGTGTACCTGCGCCGGAAACGAGGGTAAGATCTCCCGATATTTCTTCTCCTGTGATCCTTAAAACGTCTCCCGTCTCAAAAACCTGACTCTTTTCTCCTGAAATAGTAACCTTGGTCGAGGAACCTCCATTTTGTACATTTACAGAATAAGGTATCACTTTTGCTTCTGATACCTCAGGCTTTTCTGCTTCAACAACAGGATCTTCCTCAAGAACTGGTTGGTCGGCCTTGCTGCAGGAAAAAGCGGCTGCGACAACAATCATTGTTGTAAACAACCTGAAAATATTATAGAACTTCTTCATGATTCTTTTCTTTAGACTAACCAATTTCATCTTCCTCGCCGCCTCCGATAAGGTCACCAATAGTAGATGTACCACTTTCGCAAATAAAAGACTCCACACGGATTTCTATCACTTTGACAGCCGGCGTTTCATATTTTATCGGAATTCTCATCGTTGCTGTTATATTAAATACTATATTCTTCTGTATTAGTAAGATACAAGTCCTTACAATTAGAAACCTGTCGTTTGTTTTATAGGTATCGGGGGGCAAATATAATGCGTAGAATAATTTTATGCAAATTTTATCGCCTCAAATAATATGACATTACTTAAAGGTTTCATTAACTTTGTCAATTGAAAACACGTGTTATCTTAATAACCACATTATGACTACCCTTGGAATCCTCATCATCGCTATTGCATGTGTTATCATTTCCGTAATGATTGTCTGGCTGGTTATGCGCGCCAGGCAAAATGAAACCAACAAGAAGGCAGAAATCATGCTCAAAGCTATTGAGGCTGGACTTCCTGTTGACGTGGACAAGTTCACCGCTCCCAAAGTATCCAAACCCCAGGAGAAACAAAGCCTAAAGCAGGATCTGCTGGGAAAACTTTCCGGGGCTGGTATCTTCTTTTTTATGGGTCTCTCTTTCCTGATTCTTTATTTTGTGGACCTGCTTGGCCCGGGCCTGCCTCAAGGCCTGTGGTTTAGAGAAGGGCTGCCAATGGCTGGCGGAGTCCTGATGGCTATCGGTATCAGCCTGTTCATCACTTACTTTGCCGGCAGGAAACTGCTTAAAAAGGAGATGGAGAAGGAAGACTGACTCTATGAAAAAGGGAGTTCTTTTGATAGCAGTCTTAGCGCTGGACAACGGTTTTGTGGCCTCTGTCCGGAGACCAGATGCATCTGTCCATAATCCTCGTCCACGAGATGTTTCATTATCGCCGTTCTGGCAGATATGCAGAAGATCCTTGGCACAGACCCTCTACTTATGGGCTTCGGACTGGAAAGAGACACCATCCACTCCCCTAACGAAAGCTACCTGCTCAAGCAGTTCTTCGGCGGAATGGAGTCTATCGCCCTGTTCTACAAATACTACTAGAATTATCACTTGCGGCAGAATACCGCCGGAACAAGATTATTGAATAACACCGTCCGACTTCTCCTGAGGGGTCGGACAGTATTTTACCTGCACATTCTGAAGGTAATGGCTAATGGCACGAATCTTCTCTATGTATTTGTCCACCTGCTTCTGAGTCTTGTTGTTATTGACCGAGAACCGCCCTCTGCTGTGGCGGTAGTGATGCAACATACCCTCTTTGTCCTTCCACTTATCCAAAAACGTAACCTCCCAGAACGAGCCGCCGGTCAGTCGGATTTCATCCTTCTTGTACTTGTTGTCGTAATAGTCCTTGATCTTTCCCAGCTTAAGCGACTTTATCATGCTCTTAACCCTTACGGCAACAGTGTCATCCACATAAACCTCTCTCTCCATAAAATGCATTGCAGGACCCTTCAACGTATCAGGAAGCGGTTCAACAGTGCCGTCTTTGCGGAGTTTTCTGGCAAACATAACCTTGCGACTCATATGCGGATCTGCAATTTTCATCATCAGTTTCCCGCCTTTGTAGTAAAGATGAACGTTCGGGCCCGGATTGTATCTTACTCTATAGTCAAATACGGTCATATCTGCCCCGTCGTGAATCACATAGGCCTTCTTCAAATCCTGCGCCCCTGCCGCCAAGGCAAAGCACAGCGCAATGCATATAAGGAAAAGTTTCTTCATAATCGTCAGCATTTATTGTGTTCTCAAAGTTAGCACTTTTTTGTATTTTTGATTTCAAGAAACACCCGCCCGATATGAACAGAACTAAATCTTTTTTGCTTGCAGGAGCCGTTTTGTTTTCCTCGATATGCCTGGCACAGACAAGACAAGAGCTTTTTGAAAACCTTAAAACCAGCCTGGAGGCCAGAGACACCTCAGCTGCCAGAAATGTAATCCTCGACTGGGAAAAGGCATTTCCTCAAGATCCGGAACTGTATTCCGCTTATGCCAACCTGTACCTGGTAAGATCCATTAAAGAGGTTGTTCTAATTACAGATGAGAAGCCGGAAGATGAAGAGTTTTTCGTGATGAAGGATTCAACTGGCAAAGAACATTATATGTACAGCACTTTGGATGTAGAGAAGGAGTGGATAGACAAGGCCGTGGATGTCCTGGGAAAAGGAGTTGAAAAATATCCGGACAGGCTTGACCTGTGGTTTGGAAAGGCGTATCTGTTGTTGAACTACTATGAGGACAATGACTTTATAGAATTGATTTCTGATATTCTGAAACGTTCCGTTGCAAACAAGAACAACTGGCTCTGGACTCTGGATGAAAAGGTGGAAGACGGCCAGGGTGAATTGTTTAACACCTTCCAAGGATATTTCTCGGAAGTATTTGAACAAGACTTGGAGTTTGCCGGACGGATTATAGATGAGGTTCTGAAATATTATCCGAACAGTGTTGTTTTCCTCAACGACAAAGCTGTCATAGCCTACAATGCAGGAGATATTGACGGAGCCCTGGAGAACTTCCTCAAGGTTCACAAGATAGATCCGGAAGACCCTGTTGTCATCAACAACATCGCCTATACCTATCAGCTGAAAAAAGACAACGCAAAAGCCCTCGAGTACTACAAGCTGCTTTCCAAGACAACTGATCCACAGTACAAGAAAATCGCTGAGAAAGCAATCAAAGACCTGACAGAATAGTTGAGTTATGAAGAATATCTTTTATTTAGCGGCAATTGTTCTTCTGGCATCATGCGGAGGAGGCGGTTCAGGAACTATTGAAGAACCTGTCAACAAACCTCAACCCCCGACTGAGGTGCCTGTGCAAAGAATAGCGTTTGCAAAGTCGACATATGAAGTGAATGTAGGTTCTACCGTCACAATGAAGGTTGATTTTTTCCCAAGCAACGCTTCCTCTCAGTCAGTCGTATGGGAGTCTTCTGACCCTCATTTGGCTAAGTTTGCTTATAGGGCATTGGGGGATGTAACGGCCCTGGCTCCGGGAACCGTAACCATTACAGCATATTGTGCTGGACTTAAAGCAACCTGTTCTTTGGTAATTAAGGATGTAGCAGAAGACTTGTCTTTACACGATATTCATTTTGCCAAACAAGCTGCAATGAATACGGCTAATTCATATGTAGTGTCTAAGCCTGGCGTTTATAAAATACCGTTGGTTTATGGAAATGCCATCAAGAACGGCTCTGCAAACAGGGATGCATACATCGGTCCTGAAGATGGAGATAATGACTATCTGAAATATTTCATAGACCATGACGGAAAGGAAATTTTTACGGGAGATGATGAAAAAGACCCTTGGGTTTCTTGCAGGTATCCTGTGAACAAGGCCATTGTTTTGTGGCAGGATTCCGATAATTTGATTTCCAATCTTTCATATGGCGGAGCGGAAAATGCCCTGGAAAAGAAATACCTGTATTTTACTGTGACCGAGAAAGACTTCAACCAGGGCAATGCTGTTTTGGCGGTATATTCCGGTTCTCAAATAGTTTGGAGCTGGCATATCTGGGTTACCAACGTGAATTTGACACCGGTTACGATAAAGAATTATGAAGGAAAGACATTCTCCGTAATGCCGGTTTATCTGGGATGGTGTGAGCCACAATCTGCCACAAGCAAAAATGGAGGACCTTATGGCAATGTCACTTATTATCAGTGGGGAAGAAAAGACCCTATGCTCCCGATTTCGGGAGAGGCTCTTTCAACCGGACATTACCCGGACAAGAAGTATTACAGGACTTCTGGCAGTCCCGGATTCAATAGTGTCCAGTACAATTACGGCAAGGGAGAAAAATATTTTGTGCAATTGGGCATAACAAATCCGGGAACATTCATTACAAACTACAGAGCCGTCTACATAAACCTCTGGAACATGTTAGATAACGTTCAGGGCTATAACGGAATTGCCAAACCATCCGACGGCAGTATCATAAAGACAATATATGACCCTTCTCCGGCAGGTTATTTTGTTGCGCCATACGATTTCTTGACAATTATTTCTCCAACCGGAGATAATATTCTAGTCCTCGATTATGATATTTCAGAATGGAACATAATGGGAGGTTATAATAAAGGAGTCCAACTCTATACACTTGGGTGGAAAACCGGGCCTGTCTATTTTTTGAGAGCCATGGGAGTCAGGGATATGTATGGCGGAGGAGGTCTCGGCGGTTCTATACAAATCTGGAGCGCCCATGCTTCCAGCAGAACCGCGGGCCGTTGCGTAGACATCAACTCATACGGATGTCTTCCTCTAAGCGGAGCCGTACATGACGGAGGTTTAAGCGTCTTGCCTGTAAAAGAATTCTAACAGATACGGAGTATCATGAAAAAGGGTGTTTATCTGATGGCGGTCTTGATGCTGCTTATCTGTTGCCATACTGCCCATGTGTCTATATTTGATCAAGTTGATAAACTCTGCAATAAAGACAATGGCAAACTGTGGGGAGTCAACCTCTATTCTCCGGTTCTTGGTGTTGATTCGCTGAGGAATATTGTCAGCAATGTCCCTGATGCGCCAAAAACATTCCCGGCGGATAAGCCTGTTGCCAATTCTACAACGGAACTGGACGGCAAGCGCTGGACAATGATTTTGTGGCCTCTGTCCGGAGACCAGATGCATCAGTCCATAATCCTCGTCCACGAGATGTTCCACTATCGCCAGCCGGAGCTTGGACTTTGGCAGGACAAAGATCCCAACAATTCTCATCTTTCCAATAGAGATGCCCGTACGCTTCTGAAACTGGAGTGGAACGCGCTGAAGGCTGCAGCCTCTTGTGATGGCGAGCAAAAGAAAACCGCTCTTAAAGATGCCTTGAGTTTCCGCGCCTGGAGAAGACACTTGTATCCTGACTTTGCCGCAGAAGAGAATTCTCTTGAGATTCTGGAAGGACTCGCCGAGTACACCGGAAGGCGCATTGCAATCCCTGACAACAAGGAATATCTACAGGCTCTTTCTGACCTTGACTACCTGTATGAATCAGACAACCTGACTCGCTCTTTTGCATACCTTTCCGGCCCTCTTTACGGTTTGATTCTGGACCAATCCGGCCATTCTTGGCATAAAGAGATGAACTCTGGCAGTGATCTTGGATCCTCAGCGATGGAGATTTACGGAATAACTCTTCCCGAAAACCTGAAAGGGGCCGTAGAAATAGCCAAAGCCAAATATGACTTTGAGTCAATTGATGCAGCTGAAGAAGCTTTTCAGCGCAAACTGGAAGAGAGGAATGAGACACTTCGCAAATTGTTTGCTCACGATAACATCATAACACTGGAATGCCCTAATCTCTCTATTCAGTTTTCCCCTGACAGCATGATTAAAATGGATGACGGGAGTATGGTCATCTATGGCTGCACCGCTTTTTGCGACTGGGGCTCTGTAGAAGGTCATCCACTAAAAGTGACAAGTGACTGGCGCAGGATTGAACTGCCTCGCCTAGACACGCTTTCTTTCAACAACGACACTATTACCACCTCCGGTTGGACTCTGATCAAAAAGAACAACAGAATCAAGGATTATAACGTCCCTGTTGATAGATAGACTTTTCAACGTTGATTCTAAAGATGTCTTTGATAATCCTATACCGTCCCATCTTTTCTCCTGCTTGCCCTCAAATTCTCCAAGTTCTTCTTAAAATCAAAATTCTCAACATATCCGCTGTTCTCACCGTCTTCAATAGCTGCACGGAGAGCAGCAATCTTCTGCTCATCCTCTTCCAGCCTCCTAAGCCCAGCTCGAATAACCTCGCTAACGTTGGTATAACGTCCGCTTTGGATGGTTGCCTTCACAAATTCATCAAAATGAGCTCCTAATGCTACTGTTGTTGTCTTCATATTGCTTTATATCTCACTACAAATATAAGAAATTTTCTTATTTATTCTTAACTTTTAAAGAGAGGTAGTAAATGATAGGTAGAATGTTCGGCGATGGTGTCTTGTAACTCCCTGAGATTCAACGGCCCCCTATTATTACCCCGTGAAAAAGAAGGGGTAATATTTCAGGAGCCCTGAAAATCAACCTATTGCAAAGTACCATCGCCGAGAATCCCCATTCGCTGAGAAAAGGTTAGTCCTTTTGTTAGTCCTTCGATAAAGAACAAGCACCTGCGATAATTCGCAAGTGCTTGATTTTGAATTGTGGGCCCAGAAGGGCCATCACAGTTATTGTGATATAGTCCTCTCTATCAAGTGTATGCCTTCCTTATGTGGTAGAGAAAAAGACAATCTGCCGACACATAGGCGACAATCCACAGCGAATATAGCCGTTAAAATCGTATCGCACAAGGGGCCCAAAGATTTATCCTATTTGACAGATCTTGAGCTATAATCTGGATATAATGTTGGGCTGACTGGAATATTATTTCTGTTCATATCAGGATTCCAGCCCCTTCCCTTTTCCTTAAGTCTCAACCATCGTTGTTCCTGCCTTACATCATCGCTATAGTAATTGTAATGGCTGTCACTGTTCTTAACCTTAATCTGCGTGAATTCTTTTCTATCCAGATTAATGTTTAGGGCAAGTATTTCCTTGTTCTTCTTGCAGAAAAGCAAGTCAAATTCATTTGCATCGCCGAGGGAAGGAAACTCAAGAGTAAGAAGACGCACTCCCTGTGCTATCTTAGTAGCACTGTATGACATATTTGAACAAGGTAGAAGAATATCACCAACCTTCAGCATTGCAGTTTTATTCTTGTTCTGATCAAGTTTCAGTATTCCTTCATCCTTCACAACCACAATTGTTTTATCCTCTTGACGGTCAACCAAGAAAACACTTACATCCTTGGAAGGTGATATGGCCTCTGGGGCATATGTAACATTACAATCACCGACCAACTCCCCTTTCTTGAACAAGGCGAGATAACTGTTGTAAGCATCAAGGTTGAATCCGTATCTTGCAGTATTTCCATAAGAATCAGCCACCAGGAAAAGCATTACCTCATTTGGATTGAGCGCCCGGAAACCCAAGTCTCTGTTGTCGCTCCGAACGGTTGATTTAAAAAGTGGCTTTTCATCCTTATCTAAAGCGACTATCTCTATCATCTTGTGAAAATAATTATGGTGATATGTCTTCTTTGATACTACCTTCTCCTGATATCTTTTATCTCTTTCGGTCCAGTCTATAGAAATCGTGTCTCTAAAAGATTTCCAAGCATCAGCCCGCGCTCCCTTTCCTCCAACTCTTCGGGTTGGAACTGAATACCCAGACTCTGACTCATCGTTCCAAAAACGAATAGACGCATTGATAGAAAAATCCGCTTCCTGTTTGTCTTGAACCTCTACGGCTCCTTTAAGAGAAAGGCTTTGACGAACATAATTTCCGAAAGTCTTAAGCCTAGATTCAGAAATAACTGTTCCCACAGAATCATATTGTATCTCAGCAATGTAGAATTTCTTGCCTCTCAAATCATAATCTCCCTCTGAATTGACAACCGGACGGTAGCAAGGCTTATAGTTTTTTGGAGCTGGGGTGCTCAAGGCATTGGTAATAAACTTTTCTATTTGTTTCTGCTTGTTACTCTGCCCCAGACACAGAAGGGTTGATATCAAGATTATAATTGAACAGCAGATAAATCGTTTCATGACTAATCTATTCTATGTTTGTAACACACTTATTATATTCTATTGCAGAGGACACTACCTCCGGTTGCAAAATAAAAAAAAACAGCGATTTTTCCAAGCACTTATGCAAATAAATCTCCAAAACTTTTTCCTGGGGGAACAGCAAATGATAGATAGAAATTTTGGCGACACATAGGCGACAGAATGAAGTGAGTTTTGATGGTAAAATCACTCACTGAAAGGGCCTCATTAATCTTCAATAACGTCGAGTTTAAGACTCCAATAATGCCTCGAGAACTCGCTCAAAGCTGTCATCAATCAATAAGACTTGCTCTCCGGCCTGTATAAAACCTTCCAAGCACCGTTTGTTATCTTCTTTCAGACCACACAAGGAACATTCAGAATCATCTAAACGGGATTCTATGGCTGAACCATATCCCGTGATATCCTTGAAATGTTCATCAATGTAGCGACCAGTCATTGCAAGGCAGATGAACCGAATAGAAGATAGGTAATTCTCATCAAAGTCCCGACGCCAATCAAACGGGACATAGCAGCCTTCTACGATTAGATTCTGGCTGTTCTCTATAGCCGTCTTTATCATTTCCCTGACAATGGGCCAAAGATATTCCGTGAGAGCGTCATCATCCTTAGGAGTAAGAAAGGTGTTTCCACTGCGAATCAATCCCATTTTCAGATGGTCGATTGAGAGATAGGGATACTTGTATTTCTCAAGCATCCGCTGCGCCAAAAGTGTTTTCCCCGTGTGTGAGGCTCCGGTAATTAGGATAATCATTCTTGGTCTAATAATACGTTTATAGCAATCTCTCCTATGGTCAGATGTAAAGATACTCTGTTTTAAGAAAAGGCCAAAATCTATCAATCCTGGATGGGGTGTATTCAAATATATCAAAGATTCTACCGACAGCTGATCCAACCACACCACCCCTATTCTATCAACCTGTATTAAGCTCTTGAACACTTTTCCGAACGCGCTTGGAATGCGAATACGGAAATGGTGGGAAATGGAAAGGATATTTGCTCCCGTTCCAATGATTATCCTATCTTTGTGCTAACTGGTTCTCCTATTCAATTTAGCACATATAATAAGGACTGTATGAAAAGGATCTTTCTGATATTGCTGACAATCTGCTTGGGGATGGTGATGGAGGCAACAGCACAGAGCACCGAACAAGAGCAGAAAGAACAGTCTATTGTGGGTAATTATGACCGCGTGGTATCCTTAGTGATAAACGATTGCGTCCGTCACGAAAAAAGATTTTTATCTCAAACAGATGTTTTCAGAATTCATATAAATCCCAAAGGAAACCTGCTTTCTGTTGTCTCGGAGGCGAAAGATGAATTTGACGTTAATTTTGTGGCTTTTATAAGTCCTAAAGACACCACCATTAAGCCCCAACTCATTGAAGATGGTGAAAGATATTATTTTTCTTTTGTGTCCAAGTCATCAGAAACCATTATGCTCGTAAATGGCACCGATTCTCTTGATAGATATGATGTTTGTTGGTATTCTAAGGATGATGTCATTGTAGATTACTCAGGATTCCCCAACAGGATGTACAAAGCGAAAGGGACACTATTTGTTTGGCGGGATGATTCATATGATGAGTCTAATGAGGTGATTAATACGCTTATCGAATACAATCGTGTGGATTATTGGGTGAAAGATTGTGGTTTTTGGGGGGCCTTTAAGGATGGTGAGGAAATCATCTGCTATGACCTGAACGCTCTTCGAGAAGGGAAAATCAAGAAGTACCATGACTACGGACTTTTTGGAAAGGGCTTCCGTGGAAGAATTCGCTGGAGGTGGTATGAGTTGTGGCGTCCTAATGATTAATTCATAAGAGACACATCTATAGGTGCTGTGTCACCTCTCTTTTGATAGACTTCTGTGCTCTAATTTTGGCGACACATAGGCGACAGAATTGGAAAAAATCCCCCATTTTTGGCACTTTCTAGGGTGAATGGGAAGTCTATGGGAAATGATAGAGAATTCTGCAAAATCCTTGTCACAGACACCCAGAATGGGGATTTTAGATAGGAAAAGGGATTGCCAGGTCAGGTGTTAAACTGCTTGACAATCCCCTGTTGTGGGCCCAGAAGGGCATGATCCTCCGACCCCCTGATTATGAGTCAGGTGCTCTAACCAACTGAGCTATGAGCCCCAATCCAGCGGACAGGTTCCGCTATTTCAAACGCAAAGATAAAGATTTTTCTTTATCTGCATTCTTTACGACAAGAGTCTGATGCGTATCAGACTTTGATCTCGACTTCCACACCGCTCGGAAGTTCAAGCTTCATCAAAGCGTCAACAGTCTTTGCTGAAGATGAATAGATGTCCAGAAGACGGCAGAAAGAATTGAGCTCGAACTGCTCTCTGGCCTTCTTGTTAACGAAGGTAGAGCGGTTGACGGTGAAAATCTTCTTGCTGGTCGGAAGTGGAATAGGACCGCTTACGATTGCACCTGTAGCCTTTACAGTCTCAACGATGCGTGCTGCTGACTTGTCAACCAGAGCGTGATCGTATGACTTAAGTTTAATTCTAATCTTTTGGCTCATTTTTATCTATTTTTAAATATTATCAGTTATCGACGATCAGTCCTCATCATCCACGAATTTAGTTCCGGCCTTGTCGATGATTTCCTTGGCAAGGTTAGAAGGAAGTTCTGCATAATGAGAGAATTCCATTGTACTTGTAGCTCTACCGGAAGAAAGTGTACGGAGAACGGTCACATAGCCGAACTGCTCGCTGAGCGGAACCTTGGCCTTGATGATCCTGGCACCGCCTCTTGAGTCCATGTTGGTGATCTGTCCTCTTCTCTTGTTGAGGTCTCCGATTACGTCTCCCATATACTCTTCAGGTGTAACCACCTCAAGGGCCATGATAGGTTCCATAAGAACCGGAGCTGCCTTTCTTGCGGCTTTGCGGAACGCCTGACGGGCGCAGATCTCAAATGAGAGCTGGTCTGAATCCACAGGGTGGAAGCTACCGTCCTTGAGGACTACCTTCATTGAAGTTACCTCATATCCGGCCAGCGGGCCATTCTGCATTGCTGCCTTGAAGCCCTTCTCTACAGCAGGGATGAACTCTCTAGGAACGTTTCCGCCCTTTACTTCATCCACAAACTGGAGTCCTGTAACGCCTTCGTCTGCAGGACCAAGCTCTACGATGATATCCGCAAACTTTCCACGGCCACCCGTCTGCTTCTTGAAGACCTCTCTGTGCTGGACAGTCTGCGTAACAGCCTCCTTGTAGTTCACCTGAGGTGCACCCTGGTTGATCTCTACGCCAAACTCTCTCTTCAGACGGTCTACAAGAATCTCCAGATGGAGCTCGCCCATAC
>JAEEGI010021375.1_pt1 | contig 12865 bp, 10 predicted proteins | sample 8958751 | NCBI WGS metagenome assembly JAEEGI01 (sample SAMN16246545, study PRJNA631951) | gut metagenome | biome: gut microbiome; feature: rumen; material: KS-attached | host: Bos | place: Iran: Karaj | collected 2018-10 | reverse complement strand
GCTCTCGAAGCCTTTCCAAAGATTGACTAGTACCTCCTGGAACAGGTCGTTCACTTCGTCGGCATCCTGCGAGAACATGTAGCACACGGTGTAGATGGTGCTCTTGTGCTCTGCTACGGTTTGCGCAAACTGTCTTTCCAATACATTCATTGTCTCTTCTGTTTTGAATCGTTTTTGCCCATTAGACGCTGCAAAGATACGAAAAACTACACGAAAAATGAAAAAATTTTCATCACTTGCTGAAAAAACATGTTCTCAGCCCTCTGGCTATGGCTCTTCATGCACGTGATAGTTAAAGATTATTATAAGTTTGCGCATGATGATTGCTAATTGATATTCTTTTGTTAACTTTGCATAAATTATTAAACTCGAAGACTATGTATGACAAGGAACACGGGCTGTACATCGCCCACTGCGCTGAGGGCGCACTGAGTATCGTTGGAAAGATGGCCAACCGCCACGGACTGATAGCGGGAGCCACGGGTACGGGAAAGACCGTCACGCTGCAGGTGATGGCTGAGTCGTTCTGCCAGGCAGGAGTGCCCTGTTTCATGGCTGATATGAAGGGCGACCTGAGCGGCATCTCGCAGGTGGGCAAGATGAGCGGCTTCATCGAGAAGCGTCTGCCGGAGTTCGAGATTGAGAATCCTGAGTTCCAGGCATGTCCTGTGAGGTTCTTCGACGTATATGGAGAGCAGGGACACCCCATGCGTGCCACCATCAGTCAGATGGGGCCTCAGCTGTTGTCGCGACTGTTGCAGCTCAACGATACACAGGACGGCGTGCTGAACATCGTGTTCCGTATAGCCGACGACCGGGGCCTGCTCATTCTCGACCTGAAGGACCTGCGGTCGATGCTCGACTATGTGTCGCAGCACTCCAGGGAGTACACTTCGAAGTATGGAAATATATCGGCCCAGACCGTAGGAGCCATCCAGCGCGCACTGTTGCAGCTAGAGGCCCAGGGAGCCAACCAGTTCTTCGGTGAGCCGTCGTTCGATATCTACGACTTGATGCAGACCGAGGGCGGCAAGGGCGTGATGAACGTGCTGGCTGCCGACAAGCTGATGATGCAGCCCAAGCTCTACTCCACCTTCCTGCTCTGGCTGCTCTCTGAGCTCTATTCTAAGTTGCCTGAGGTGGGCGACCTTGAGCTGCCCAAACTGGTGTTCTTCTTCGACGAGGCGCACATGCTCTTCACTGACACCAGCAAGGCGCTGCTCGACAAGATCGAGCAGGTGATACGTCTCATCCGATCGAAGGGCGTGGGTATCTACTTCATCACTCAGAGCCCCAGCGATATTCCTGAGGTTATCCTCGGACAGCTAGGCAACCGCGTGCAGCATGCCCTCAGGGCATATACGCCGAAGGATCAGAAGGCGGTGAAGACTGCTGCCGACACCTTCCGTGCTAATCCCAACTTCAAGACTGATGAGGCTATCATGCAGCTGGAGACAGGCGAAGCGCTCGTCAGCTTCCTCGATGTGAAGGGCGCTCCCTGCATTGTGCAGCGTGCGAAGATACTCTTCCCGCTGAGCCAGATAGGAGCCGTCACTGAGGGTCAGCGCCTTGACATCATCAAGCAGAGCCGCATCTATGGCAAGTACGATGAGATGGTAGATCGTGAGAGTGCCTACGAGCTGCTGATGAAGGAGAACGAGGAGGAGGCCGCCATTGCCGAGGCCGAGGAGGAAGAGAAGAAGTCGTCGAAGGCGAAGGGCAAGAGCAAGCCTGGCATCTTCAGCAAGATCCTCAAGGCCATTATCACTGCTGTCACTGGAACATTTGCCACCATCCTGGGCACCATTGTCAGCGACAAGATCACAGGAAAGAAGACCAAGAGCAAGACCTCGGCCACAGGGCGCGTGGTGAAGAATGCCACCTCAGCCGCTACCCGTGCTGCCACCCGTGAGCTCACCCGCGACATCCTGGGTAACCTGAAATAGCTGGCCGAACGCTAGTGATACTCCCCTCCCCAATAATAAGGAGGGGAGTAACTATATTACTTACCACAACTAACTATATTACTTTCTATCGCTAACTATATTACTTACTATCGCTAACTATATTACTTGCTATTACTAACTATATAACTTACGACAACTAAATAATGAGGAAATATGTACTACTGATGGTGGCGCTGTCGATCATCGCGATGGCTGGTACAGCTTTTGCGCAGAACGAGAGGTTGAAACTTCATTTTGACTTCAGCGATGTATCAGGCACACAGGTGAAAGACAATGCCTCAGGCATCACGGCTAAGACTGTCGGCGTGGCTAAGGTGATGAAGATGGGAGCCTACAACGTGCTTGATCTAGGCAATAATACCGGCTATCTGGATATGACGGCACAAGCAGGACAGGTGGTGCGCTCGCTGGAGGACTTCACCGTCTCAGTCTATTACAGGGTGAACGATGCCGCTTCACTGTCGGGGGCAGGCCATTTTCTCTGGTGCTTCTCGCAGTCGGCTGCCAACACGCAGACCTCTGCACCTTATACCGCCTACCGCCTGAATGCCCAGCGTATGGCCACCTCGACAGGAGGGTGGGGTAGTGAGGTTGGTCTTGAGGTAGGCTCAGAGAGCAGTAAGGGCCAGTGGATGCATATGCTTTATAGGCAGACGGGGCAGAAAGGTGAACTATATATTAATGGTACGCGCGCGAAGCAGGCGACGAACATGCCCCTGCTGAAGAACGCCTTTACGGCAGCACCGGCCTACAACTGGATAGGACGTCCGCCGTTCTCTGGCGACAGCTACCTTAAACAGACGCTCGTGGCTGACTTCCGACTGTATGATGTCGCCATCAGCGATGAGCTGTTGGCGCGGCTTGCAGCTGAGACAACCAACCTGGACGAAGCCTACGCCAATGGCGGAGGCGGCAACAATGCCAATCTGCTCAGTGCCATCCGCGAGGCAGAATCACTGCTTTCCAATACGACCGACTATCCCGAAGCAGCAGTGACAATGTTGAGCGACATGGTCATCGTCTGTCGTGCCATCAGTCAGCAGGATTGCAACCAGGATGTCTACGACCAGTATACCACTGACCTCAGGGCTGCCGTCACATCGTTTAAGAAGTCAAAGAACTTTGTCTTTGATATGGGCTATGATGTTGGTATATATGACACCAACCGTGGCTTTATCCATCCTGGCGGATTGCATACTGAAGCTGATTTTGAGCGCATCCGGCAACAGCTGGCTGCGGGCAACGCAAAGGTGAAAGAGGCCTATCAGCGACTGAAAAATGCAGAGTATGCTCAGGCAAACGTTCAGACATGGCCTGTGGAGACCATCGTACGTGGCGGGGGCTCGGGCGAGAACTATATCAATGCTGCACGTGGTGCTACGATGGCCTACCAGAATGCCTTGCGTTGGAAGATTGAAGGCACTAAGGCCAATGCTGACGCAGCCGTACGTATCCTGATGGCCTGGGCGCGTACTTGCAAGCTGGTCAGCGGCGACAGCAACTGGGCGCTGGCTGCTGGGCTCTATGGCTATGAGTTTGCTCAGGCTGCTGAGTTGATGCGCGACTACGACGGCTGGTCCAGGGAGGACTTTGAGGAGTTCAAGCACTGGATGCTCACGGTGTGGTATCCGGGCAACATCAACTTCCTGCGTGGACGCAACGGCACTTGGGACAATCCCGGTGGCTGGGGTGACTGCCCAGGTCATTACTGGAGTAACTGGCCATTGTGCAATGTGCTGTCGCTCATGACCATTGGCGTCCTTTGCGACGATGTTTTCATCTACAATCAAGGCATGTCGTTCATGAAGTATGATCAGGTGGGCACGTTCAGAGATCCCCGTACAGCCAACCCGATACTGAATGACGGGCTCACTGAGTTTATAGGCAACCTGGTAGTGACCACGGCAGAGTGGGAAGGTGAGACCGGAGCGTATGGCAAAGTCGGACAGATGCAAGAATCCGGGCGCGATGTCGGGCATGCTGCAATGGCATTGGGACTGGCTGTAGATATCTGTCACATGGCGTGGAATCAGGGCGACGATCTTTTCTCATATATGGACAACCGTATGGCTGCAGGCATCGAATATGTGGCTGCCTGTATGCAAGGAACAAGTGGATTGCCCTGGACAAACTATCACTATGCCGACAAGGGCATTGCCTGGTGGGACAGTCGTGCCTGGTTGCAGACTTCCTATGCTACTGGACAGCAGATTCGTAATTACTGGGGTACGGTCATCGGACACTATGAGGGTGTGAAAGGTGTGAAGATGCCCTTTGCAGAAAAAGCGTATCAGCAGATGGGCATCGATGCAGGTGGTACGGGAGGGACCAGTGGCTCCTACGATCATCTGGGCTACTCGGTGCTAATGAACACCCGCGACGAGCAGCTCTGTCCTGAAGAAAAGCGTCCGACGCTGCTGACTCCCAGGATGGAGTATGATGGTAAGGTGCTGGAACATAATGAGCTGGGCGGACTGCGCAATACGTATGTGGTGCAGAGCACGCAATGCCTGCCAGCAGGAAAGCAGGTGAAGCTGATGCCTCAGCTGCCTGAAGGCGAGGAGGACACTGGACAATGGCAATGGAATACTGGGCAGACGACGAAAGACATTACCGTCATTACTGACCATAGCTACGTCTATCGGGCTACTTACACCAACGCCAACGGCATACAGAGCCATCAAGCCTTTACCCTTGCTGTTGAGGGCGACTGTACGCCCAGCCCCGTTCTGCCTGGCATCTATGTGGGTGATACTTGGGTGGGCGATACAGTAGCTACCGTGTTCTATGGTGAGAAGGTGACGCTGACTGCTTCCGATGCAGCAGGGTGGTATCCTGAGGTGAGGTGGGACGATGGCTCCACAGGCAGCCGTCTGACCCTGGGAGCTGTGGCTTCAGAACGAGTCGTCAGGGCTTATGTTGTCAGTCAGGGCGGACGAAAGCAACCGATTAATTACCATATTCACCTGAAATATATGCAGCCTCGCATCACTAGAAACGGATCATTGATGGAAAACCAGACAATGCTTGTGGCAGCCGTTGGCGATAAGCTGACGCTACAGCTTTACGTGCCTAGGACTGTGGGCGAGGTGAGCTATCTGTGGAGTGACGGTTCAACGAAGTCCACGCTAACCATTCCTTCCGTCGAGAGCTCAGGCATCTATACTGTGCAGGTAGGCTTTGCTGGCAGGACGGAGACAGTCAGCTTTGAGGTGTTTATCAAAGATACGGATAGTGCCATCCTGCCTCAGGGACTCTATATGATGAAGCATGTGGCCTCAAATACTTTCATGACGGCAAATGGCGATATGCAGTTGGTCACGTTCCAGCCAGGTGACACTCAGCAACCTGATGCTCGTCAGGTGTGGAGTGTGGAGACAACCAGTACCCGTCATTCATTCACGACATTGGCTGACAGTACAAGTCTGAATACCATAGGGAAAACGGCATCTGTGGCCATTAGGACATTTTTGCTGGACAGGGCAAAGGGATTGGATCGCTATGCACTGCACACAGGAACGGGGACGGCGGCTAAGTACTGGACCGTGGATGCCGACGGCTCCTTCCTTATCCAGCAGCAGGCGGCTCCTACGGATTTCCCTTATGAGCTGATACTTGTCAAGGGGCCTTCGGGCATCACACGGCAGACCGTATCAGCAGCCGATGGCATTTATATAGACCTGCAGGGACGACGTCTTGCTGCAGAGCCAAGAAAAGGATTATATATCAAGAACGGAGAAAAACACATCAGATGAAGATACTATTGTTGGCAATTACACTGGCCTTGACCTCGTTCGTGGAAACGGTGGCACAGGATGCCTATCAGATGGCCGGACCCTATGAAGTGATAGCACGTGACGGAGCATTTCGGAGCACCAAGGCAGGCAGCGAGCGTGACATGCAGGCGGCATTGTCGTTGGCACAGGCGGGAAAGGCTGACGAGGCCCTGCGTATCATCAATGCCTATGCTGCGACATTGAAACGGCTTGAAGGACATGACGCTCCGCTATGCCTGATTCAGTGCTTCGATCTGCTGAGAGCGATGACACTGCTGAAGGGGCATCAGACGGAGGCATGGCCGGCGATGGTCAGGAGGGCAATGCTGCCTACAATCGACCGTTTTGAGGCCGACAGCCCTTATGCCAATGGCAACTGGGGGGCTATTGTCAACCGCTGTCGGATGGCTGCAGCCATCTTCCTCAACGACTCGACGCTTTACCGGCAGGCAGTGGACTATTATCTGCATGCCTATGACAATGGTTCACTACCCAGGTATATCAGTGAGTCAGGGCAGTGTCAGGAGACTGGTCGCGACCAGGCCCACGTACAGCTGGGGCTGGAGGCACTGGCACAGACTTGCGAGATGGCTTGGCAGCAGGGCGATGACCTCTGGGGAGCACTCGACAACCGTCTGATGAAAGGCTTCGAGTATACTGCCCGCTATAATCTGGGCTATGATGTGCCGTTCGAGACTTGGCAGGACTGTACTGGGTTATACTGCGACTGGACAGAGCCAGGACAGATGAGTCGCGGACAACTGTGGGATATCTATCAGCTGCCATATAACCACTATGTGATGGAAAAGGGGCTTCCCATGCCTTATACGGAGCGCATCGTGAAAGGAGAGAAGCCAAAGGTGAAGGAGTATGCTAAGTTGCATCAGGTCTTCACCTATGATGCTCCTGCCGGGGCACCGCTGAAGCACGACTATGATGTGTATGTCCGTCCGCGCAGTAGTGAGGAGTGGACAAAGATTGATACTTACATGGCCAAGGTGAATGCGCCACTGGGTAACAACCGACATGGCGTTCGTGAGATTTCCTATGCCTTTTTCGACTTCACAGGCGATGTATTCGTCAGGGTGGTGTGCAAGAATAAGAAATTCGAAAGTGCTAGGATCCGGCCTGACTATAGAGGCGTGATTGCCAATGTGCAGAATGACTCTACCGTGCAGTTCCTGATGTTCCAGCCGGAAAACGTAAGCGTGGAGTTCGATGGAGATATAACCAGCAATTTGCTGGTCTTCACTTCCAAGCCGCCCGTGACCATGGAGCAGGCACGAAAAGAGGCTAAGAAACAAGGGCGGAACTTCATCAGCTATGAGCCTGGTCTTTATAAGGAGGATACAATAAGGGTGCCTTCGAATACGACGGTCTATTTGGCCGGCGGCAGCTATTTCACTGGTACTTTTGCCATTGACGATGCCGAGCGCGTCAGTATTCTAGGACGGGGCGTCGCACGTCCGGGCAGTGGCTATGAGGGATGCCATGTGTATCGTTCGAAGGAAGTGATTGTTGATGGACTGATCCTCAATACTTGTCCTGTTGGAGGCTCTGATGGCGTGACATTGCATGATGTGCGTAGTATCTCACATCCGGGATGGGGCGACGGTTTGAATGTCTTTGCATCGAGTAATGTGTTGTACGACCGTGTGTTCTGTCGCAATAGCGATGATTGTACTACGGCATACGCCACTCGAAAAGGTTTCAGCGGATCGGCCAGGAATGTAAGGATGCGTAACTCTACATTGTGGGCTGATGTGGCACATCCCATCTTCATCGGTATTCACGGTAACTCTGAACGTGGAGACACGATTGAGCACCTTGTATACGAGAATATCGACATTCTGTGCCAGAGTGAGCCGCAAGTCGACTATCAGGGGTGCATGGCCATCAATTGTGGGGATAATAATCTGGTGAGAGATGTCGTCTTCGACAATATCCGCGTAGAGCAGATTCATCAGGGAAGTCTGCTGCAGGTGAAAGTGGGCTATAACGCGAAATATTGCACTGCGCCAGGACGAGGCGTGGAAAACGTTACCTTCAGGAACATTCGCTACTACGGGCAGACGCCTTACATGTCGGTCGTCAACGGATACAATGAGCAACGAACGGTCAGAAACATCACTTTCGAAGGCCTGAAAATCAACGGACAGAAGATATATGACGGCATGCCTGGCAAGCCCGCATGGTATGCAACGGCTGATTATGTCCCCATGTTTGTTGGTTCGCACGTTGAAGGACTGACATGGAAAGCTGATGTGCAGTCGAGGTAAAACATGCCACTTTTGAGCAGGAAAAGTAAAAAAATGGCAAAAAACTTGGTGGATTCATAAAATAGTTGTACCTTTGCACCCGCAATTCGTGTGCGCTATGCCCGAAGTATGCATAAAGTATAACCATTTAAACAATTAAAGTCAAAAAACAGTATGATTATTGTACCGGTAAAAGAAGGCGAGAACATTGAAAGGGCCCTCAAGAAGTTTAAGAGAAAGTTTGAGAAAACTGGCGTCATCAAAGAGCTGCGCCGCCGTCAGCAGTTCAACAAGCCCTCTGTCTTGAAGCGTCTGAAGATGGAGCACGCCATCTATGTGCAGCAGCTACGTACAGCCGAGGAAAATTAAAAAAAGTTCCGGGAAAATTTGGTAGTTTCAAATATTTTCCGTAAATTCGTTGCCGAAAAGCGTGATTGACCTTTTTCTCAGTTATCTGCGCTATGAACGGAACCGCAGTGAGCAGACCGTAAAGCGCTATGAGACAAGCCTTCACGACTTTGAGGCATATTTTCAGTCTCTGGACTCAGAGCTCACATGGGCATCGGTGGATGCCGACATCATCCGGGGATGGATGGAGAGCCTGATGGATCGTGGCAATATTGCTTCGACTGTCAACACGGGTCTTTCAGCGCTGAGGTCGTTCTTCAGGTTCGCCCTCGCCAGGAAGTTGGTTGACAGAGATCCGGCGCACAACGTCACTGGCCCAAAGAAAAAGAAGCCGCTGCCTCAGTTCGTCCGCGAGGATGAGATGGACAGACTTCTGGATCAGGAAGAGTGGGGTGATAATTATATAGATGTACGCGCGCGTACTATATTAATATTACTCTATGAAGCTGGGCTGAGACGTGGGGAGTTGACAGGACTGAACAATGGTGATGTGGACTTTGCCGCTGGCCACTTGAAAGTGACAGGCAAACGAAACAAGCAGCGTATAGTTCCATTCGGCACGGAGCTGGCAGAGCAGCTGCAGCGTTATATCGCGATGCGTGACGAGAATGTCAATGCAATGGACGATGCACTGTTCGTAGACAAGCAAGGTAAACGGATGACAGGATCGCAAGTATATGAAGTGGTGAGGTCAAACCTGTCCAAGGTGACTACAATGAAGAAAAGGTCGCCGCATGTGCTCAGGCACTCGTTCGCAACGGCGATGCTCAATCATGACGCAGGACTGGAGAGCGTGAGACAGTTGCTCGGGCATGAAAGCCTGGAGACAACAGAGATTTATACTCACACCACATTCGAACAACTAAAACGAGTTTACAAGGAGGCCCACCCAAGGGGCTGATCTTTATAGTTTAACTTTTAAAAAATAGGAGGTAACTATGGAAATTAAGATTCAGTCGATTCATTTCGACGCTACCGAGAAGTTAGAGGCGTTCATTCAGAAGAAGGTCGCCAAGTTAGAAAAATCGTACGAAGATATACAGAAAGTAGAGGTGCAGCTGAAAGTAGTCAAGCCCGCTACGGCACAGAATAAGGAGACAAGCATCACGGTCACCATCCCCGGCAATGCTCCTGTGTTCGTAGAGAAAGTAAACGACACATTCGAGGAAGGAGTTGACCTTTGCGTTGACTCATTGAGGGTGCAACTACAGAAAATCAAGGAAAAATCGAGAAATTTCTAAAAAAAGTTCCGAAAAATTTTGGTAATTCAAAAATAAGTAGTAACTTTGCAGCCGTTTTCCGACAGGTCGTAAATCTGAAACGAGAGCGGCTGCTCAAAAAAGCCTCTTTAGCTCAGTTGGCCAGAGCACGTGATTTGTAATCTCGGGGTCGTTGGTTCGAATCCGACAAGAGGCTCAGGAAGGCGCCGAAGGCAGGAGGCCGGAGGCAATGAAAAAACACTGGGAGGTTTCCAGAGCGGTCAAATGGGGCAGACTGTAAATCTGTTGTCTTTCGACTTCGGTGGTTCGAATCCATCACCTCCCACTCTCAAGAGATGTTTTTGCGGAAATAGCTCAGTTGATAGAGCACTAGCCTTCCAAGCTGGGGGTCGCGGGTTTGAGCCCCGTTTTCCGCTCTAGAGACAAATGCTGTAATAGCTCAGTGGTAGAGCACTTCCTTGGTAAGGAAGAGGTCCTGAGTTCAACTCTCAGTTACAGCTCTCTGAGAATGAAATGGAGGAAGCAAAAACAATAAGTATACATACATAAAATTAATAAAAACAAAAAACAATGGCAAAAGAGACATTTGTGCGCACCAAACCGCACGTTAACATTGGTACCATTGGTCACGTTGACCACGGTAAGACCACTTTGACCGCTGCTATCACGCTGGTTCTTTCGAAGCGTGTGGCCGGTAACGCTGACAAGGTGAAGTCCTTCGACGCTATCGACAACGCCCCTGAGGAGAAGGAGCGTGGTATCACCATTAACACCGCTCACGTTGAGTATGAGACTGAGAAGCGTCACTACGCTCACGTTGACTGCCCGGGTCACGCTGACTATGTGAAGAACATGGTTACTGGTGCTGCCCAGATGGATGGTGCAATCCTCGTGGTTGCTGCTACCGATGGTCCTATGCCTCAGACTCGTGAGCACGTCCTGCTCGCCCGTCAGGTAAACGTTCCCCGTCTGGTTGTGTTCCTGAACAAGTGCGACATGGTCGACGATGAGGAGATGCTGGAGCTCGTTGAGATGGAGGTTCAGGAGATTCTCGCTCAGTATGAGTTCGAGGACGACACTCCTATCATCCGCGGTTCTGCACTCGGTGCTCTGAACGGTGTTGAGAAGTGGGAAGACAAGGTGATGGAGCTGATGGACACCTGCGACACTTGGATCCAGGAGCCTCCTCGTGCTACCGACAAGCCCTTCCTGATGCCTGTTGAGGACGTGTTCTCAATCACAGGTCGTGGTACTGTTGCTACCGGCCGTATCGAGACTGGTGTGATCCACGTTGGTGACGCAGTTGAGCTGCTCGGTCTTGGTGAGGACAAGAACTCGGTTGTTACCGGTGTTGAGATGTTCCGCAAGCTGCTCGATGAGGGCCAGGCTGGTGATAACGTTGGTCTGCTGCTCCGCGGTATTGATAAGAACGAGATTAAGCGTGGTATGGTGCTCTGCCATCCCGGACAGATCAAGCCCTTCAAGAAGTTCAAGGCTTCTATCTACGTCCTGAAGAAGGAAGAGGGTGGTCGTCACACTCCGTTCGGCAACAAGTATCGTCCTCAGTTCTACCTCCGCACCATGGACTGCACGGGTGAGATTTCTCTGCCCGAAGGCGTTGAGATGGTGATGCCTGGTGACAACGTGGAGATTACTGTTGAGCTGATCTACGCCGTTGCTCTGAACAAGGGTCTGCGTTTCGCTATCCGCGAGGGTGGTCGCACCGTAGGTTCCGGTCAGATCACAGAGGTCTACGAGGACTAATAGTTCAGTAGGTTGCCGGGATGCGGCAACAGACAGGACGAAAGTTAAACTTAAGCCCCCGCTCGACGGGTGGGGGCTTTCATTACGGGAATAGCTCAGTTGGTAGAGCATCGGTCTCCAAAACCGAGGGTCGTGGGTTCGAGTCCTCCTTCCCGTGCAGAGATAGAATAGAAGAGATGAATATTATCAAGAAGTTCATTAAGTATTGCCAGACGTGCTACGATGAGTTGGCACACAAAGTGACCTGGCCTACGTACAAAGAGCTGACAGCAAGTGCAATGCTTGTTTTGTCGGCATCGTTGATTATCGCCCTTGTCGTTTGGGTGATGGATTTTGTGTTCAAGACAGTAATGAGCGTGGTTTATCCCGGCTAATGGATTGTTGAGAAATGGCTGAGAATGGTAAGAAGTGGTATGTACTGAAAGCTGTAAGCGGAAAGGAAGCCAAAGTTAAGGAGTACTTGGAGGCATTGATGAGGAACAATCCCTCTCTGGCAGATAGTGTTGGAGAGATACTGCTCCCTACTGAAAAGTATGCCCAGCTGCGCAACGGCAAACGTGTAGTCAAGGAGAAGTTGTTTCTCCCTGGCTATGTGCTTGTTGAGGCCCGCCTTGACGGTGAGGTAGCTCACACACTTCGTTTCATTCCCAACGTTCTCGGCTTCCTTGGCGGCATGGACAATCCCAGTCCTGTACGTCAGTCGGAAATCAACAGAATCCTTGGATCGGCCGAAGATACTGCCATTCGCACAGAGGAGATGGAGATTCCGTTCTTGCTCGACGAGGCAGTGAAGGTGACCGATGGACCTTTCAGTGGTTTCAGTGGTGTCATTGAAGAAGTAAACGCTGAGAAGCGTAAGCTGAAGGTGATGGTCAAGATCTTCGGACGTAAGACCCCGCTTGAACTTGGATTTAATCAGGTAGAGAAAGAATAGAGCGCAATGTTACGATGCGCTGGTTCTAGTATACGGTCACAGGAGGCTTCCACTCCTTGGCTTATATGACAATCAAATTAATAATAAACAGAAATGGCTAAAGAAGTTGCTGGATTAATCAAATTACAGATTAAAGGTGGCGCTGCAAATCCCTCTCCTCCCGTAGGACCTGCTCTTGGTTCGAAAGGTATTAATATCATGGGATTCTGCAAGGAGTTCAACGCCAGAACCCAGGATAAGGCAGGAAAGATTCTTCCTGTTGTTATCACATACTATACCGACAAGTCATTCAGTTTCGTTATCAAGACTCCTCCTGCTGCTGTTCAGCTGCTGGAGGCTGCCAAAGTGAAGGGTGGTTCTTCAGAGCCCAACCGTAAGAAGGTGGCCAGCGTGACCTGGGATCAGGTTCGTGCCATTGCTGAGGATAAGCTTCAGGACCTGAACTGCTTCACCGTGGAGTCTGCAATGAAAGTGATTGCTGGTACGGCACGTAGCATGGGTATCACTGTGAAAGGGGAGTTCCCTGGTAAATAACAAT
>JAEEGI010021374.1_pt1 | contig 12866 bp, 10 predicted proteins | sample 8958751 | NCBI WGS metagenome assembly JAEEGI01 (sample SAMN16246545, study PRJNA631951) | gut metagenome | biome: gut microbiome; feature: rumen; material: KS-attached | host: Bos | place: Iran: Karaj | collected 2018-10 | reverse complement strand
CTTTTCGTTGTCGGGTGAAGGGACGTCGCCATCCAGACCCTCCACAAACTATGAGCGAGTACTTCCAATACCTCAAATTTTTCATATATTTGTACCGAAACAACGCAACGGTATGTACCTGCATCAAAGAAATAACTGGTGGGAATTCCACTTCGACAAAGAAGCCGTAATGAACCTTTGAGGTGGGTGGCCGGAAAAAGGGAAAGAAACTTACTAGTATTGAACGACATTTAATCGTGTCTAGTTTTAGACGTTATTTACGCACCTAATGGAAGCTTTACGCTTAATCACTTATGAATCACCCGTGACAGAGGTCATTGAGGTCATGTTGGAAGGCATTGTCTGTGCCAGTGGAGAGGTCCCTGGCATGGAACACGGCTGGGATCTTGATTTTAACCAATAAAATGTCTGCAAGATGAAACGCATCATAACGATTATCGCAATGACGGCCTGCGCTGCCGTGCTGATGAACAGCTGCCAGAAGTCGATACCCGAAGTGAAGGAGGGCATCCCGATGACGATTCAGGCGTCTGTCGTCACGCCGCCGGAGACGAAGACGATCTATGAGTACACGGACGACAAGACACTGGAAGGGTTCTGGAACTCGGAGGAAGCCATCACGGTGATCTCCTTCAACGAGGGCGGCATCACGGCCGTCGATACGTTCACTTCTACGGGGGAGGAAGGCCGCAAGAAGGCAGAGTTCTCCGGGACCTGGACCGGATACGAAGGGGACAAGATCATCTGCCTGTATCCGCCAATGGACTCGTACGCAGGTTATTCAATCTTCGAGAACGTAAACGTGGGCTCTCCGTTCATAGGCATAAGAGACTTTTCGACTCCTTCGGCCCCCCTTCAAGATAACGATACGAATTCTGTTTCCGATGTCGATGCCATGCTGGGTGAAGTGAAGGTCTCCGGCGATGGCGGCCACGTGTATTTGGAGCACCTGTTCGCCGTGTTCCGCATCGAGGTCACCCTCGCGAATCTGCCTTATTTCGCACCTGACGATTCGCCTTACGAAAACGCAAGAATCAGTTCCCTCCGCATCAAATGCGTGGATCCTGACAGGGAAATGGATGAGTGGGATGATCCGGTCTTCGTCCGGAAATCCTACCTGAATGTGACCATCGACGACTATACGGGGAAGCCATACACGGCCGAGCACGGGCATGGACCGCAGAACTTTTACCTGATCAATTCCGGCAGTACCAACGATTTCTATATGAGGAATAAACCGGTCACGAAGACCTTCTATGTGCCCGTCCGCTTCGACGAGAACCTCGAGCCGGGATATGAGCTGTGCTTCCAGTTTGGCGGCTACTATTATAACCGCAATAAAAATCAGGTGGAGTATATCGACGTGTTCCCCGTCGGTGACAAGCGGAAAACAATCACGAGCAAACTCTCGCTTGAAAATGGTAAAATCTACGGCTTCAAGGTAACCATATAGGCTTATATCCTGTCTGAAGTCCTTTTGGATTACATTTGCGGCTAACTCTACGCTGCGATATAAACTCTTTTTATATCACAACAACCCCGCACAAGAAGGGGCTTCAAGTGCACCTGGGGGTCCAAATGATGGACCGGCAGGTGCGTTTAGGGCCGTTTTTGCACCTAGGGGTACAGTGCTTGGACCTGCAGGTTCACATCCTGGCCGTCCTTGGTTTTGTGGCGGCAAATGACTATATTCGCGTAGAAAAGGAAAAGAGTATGTACAAGTACAAGGAAGTTAAAGAAAACACGTTCGTCATTAGCCTGGACAACCATGTGGAGGTGGCACAGGCACTGGCCGCATTCTGTGAGGAAAAGGGCATCCTGACGGGTGTCGTTAGCGGGCTGGGAGCCATTTCGGAGGCCACTTTCCGCTTTCTGGACCCTGCCACAAAACAATATGTGGACAAGACCTTCAACGAGCAGATGGAGATCACCAACCTAACGGGCAATATCTCCCAGAAAGACGGCAAGGTGTACCTTCATCTTCACATCACCGCCTCCCGCAGGGATTACAGCTGCGTTGGCGGGCATCTTCTCTCCGCCAGAATTAACGGCGCATGCGAACTTCTTGTGGAGTCCTTCCCTGGCCAGTATGTAGGTCGTGTACAGGATGCGGAAACAGGCCTTAACCTCTACCAGTTTTAATCTTAAATGAGCATCAGGCTGCGGAACTCATTTATATCCTGCTGGGTAACTCCGATTGACAGGAAGTAGGCTTCCACGTGGTCACGGAAATTGCCGCTGCCAAACTTGAGTATGTAATTCATGGCATCAAGGTAGCGGCTCTTGTACGTGCGTACGCGGTTGCATACGCCGTTTGTCATGCTCCAGTCTGCCGGAGCAAAGTAAGAGAGCTCGAAGTCCTTGCAGACGTCAGGTTCCGGCACACCAAGAAGGCCGAGTAGCAGGATGGACATGGTTCCCGTGCGGTCGCTGCCGATGGAGCAGTGGAACAGCACCGGCTTGTCTTCCCTGAGGCATTTAAGCACAAACGCGAAGCACTGCTTTACCTTCTCCGATTCCTTCATCATGGTGCTGTAGCCGTTCTCGAAACCGGGGCCGAACCTTACCACGGAAGACCCCAGCGGGGGATTCTTGTCCTCGGACGATGTGTCCGAGCGGAGGATGAGCTCCGCCTTTATGCCTTGGGCAAGGGCCTCTTCGCGGCCTGCGGCGTCTATGTAATTGTCGCTGGGCTTGCCGCTGCGGTAGAGTTTACGGTATCGGACCGTTCTGCCGTCGTAGGTTGTCCAGCCTCCGAGGTCACGGCCGTTACGCACCTTTTTCGTGAAATAAATCTGATGCAGATGACCTTTGGTGTAGAACGTATCCCTTGCCACCTCCTTGCCGTCAGAAGCGTTTACATTATAGATATAGCGCTTGTTGGGAACAAGGTTGCTCACACCAAGGGACGTGGTGCCTTCCTTGAGGCTGTAGTCCCTGGTCCACTCATCGTCACCTTCCACCAGGTGCAGCGTGAGGGCGCCAGGCGTGCCTTCCGGCCACGAGAGCGTTACCGTGGGAGGGATGTCCGCCTCTCCGGGGCCGCCTCCAGGGTAAGTGAGGATGAGACTGTAGGAGAAGTCCCCTTCCGGATAGTGCACCTCTTCCAGATACTTGTCCATGTAGGGATTGGTTACCAGGATGGCATCGGCCGGAATCTCCGGTTCCTGCTCCGAAGGGTTCTGGGGATTCTCCGGCTCTTCCGGCTTTTCTTCCTTGGGCTCTTCTGCAGCCCATTTCTGGGGAGGTTCCGGCTTTCCTATTCCGGTGGGCTTGTTGCATGCAAACAAAAGGGAAAGGAAAATGATTGATGTGGCAAGCTTTGTGTTCATGTTTACAAATATCGCAACTAATTTTAAAAAATGCTATATTTGTAATGATGAAAGTACTGAGAACTATACTTGCAGCGGCAATGCTCATTCTGCCGCTTTCCCTTGGGGCCCAGACCAAGGCGGAAACATCCCTTTACAACAAAACCATGGCAAAGCCTTCCGTGAAGGCTGCGGACAAGTTCCTGAAGAAATTCCCGCAGTCTGTATACGCACAGGAGGTACTGGACATGAAAGAAGGCATCCTCAACGATGCCTTTGCCAAAGACAACGTGAGCACTCTCTCCAAGACAGACGCCCTTGGAGCGGCCGGCGGCGCCCTTGACGCCGTGGGCTGGAAAAAGGACAGGAAAGAGCACGTGCTGTCTCTTGGAAAAGACCTTGAACTCTGCATCCTCTCCCCCGACGGCGCTCTGGAAGGCACCCGCCAGATACCCGTTTATACAATGGAAGAGACCCCCGGAGAGCTCCGGCTGGTCATCCCCATGGAAGTAATCTCCCCCGTTGGCGCAAGGCGCAACTACGTGCACTTTGCATACCGCAACGGAGAGACTGAATACGTGGAGGTCCTTTACCTCCCGGAAGAGGACATCCTGCATCAGGCAATGTTTTACGGAACTCCCGTCAAGGACGGCGGCATCGAGGGCCAGAGCCCGGAAATGATAGAAGGCCTCACCCTCACCCCGGAGGTCCTCTGGCTGGTTTCCCGCCTCAGGGAAAACCCTTCCCTGGTCCAGATTTCCAAGGCCGATATCCTCACGGACGAGTCCATCCGCTGGTGGCTCTCAAAGAACCCCAAGGCCCAGACAAGCGCCTCCAAGGTAAGCTTCGGCCTCCTGGATCCGGAATCGTCCATGGTGGCGGCATTCAAGAAAGCCTCCAAAGAGAGGGGCAAGAGCTACAGCACTGCCCTCTTTGACATAAGGGGCTATACCGTAATCTGCGCTTCAAAGGGCGGAGAATACTCCCTCCTCTGGGCGGAACCAGTCTGCCGCAACCGCAAGACGGACAAATACATCCGCAGCATTTACTTCGAGAGCGACGGCACCACGCTGGACCTTATGTACTACAAGGGAAGCAAGACTTTCAAGAAAAAGATTTCCCTTGCATCACAGAGCCTCAGACATTTCAACTAATCACAACAATATGAGCCAACTTCACGTTATCAACCATCCCATGATTCAGCACAAGCTCACAATCATGAGGAACAAGGAAACCGGATCCAAGGATTTCCGCCAACTGCTTAACGAAATATCTCTTCTGATGGGATACGAAGTCCTCAGGGACCTTCCCCTTGAGGATATCCAGATTGAAACCCCCATCTGCAAGATGACCGGAAAGGAGATAGCCGGACGCAAACTGGCCATAGTGCCCATCCTCAGGGCCGGCCTCGGCATGGTGGACGGCCTTCACACCCTGGTTCCAGTGGCAAAAGTTGGCCATATAGGCCTTTACCGCAACGAGGAAACGCACAAGCCCGTTGTCTACTACTGCAAGCTCCCGGAAGATATCCAGAAGCGCCTGGTAATCCTCACGGACCCCATGCTTGCAACCGGCGGCAGCGCCTGCGACGCCATCTGCATGCTCAAGGAAAAAGGCTGCAACAACATCCGCCTAATGTGTCTTGTGGGAGTTCCGGAGGGAATAAACAAAGTCCAGGCGGAACACCCGGACGTTGACATCTACGTGGCCGCAGTGGACGACCACCTGAACTCCGATGCCTACATCGTCCCCGGCCTTGGAGATGCCGGAGACCGCATTTTCGGCACCAAGTAACTAGTCCTGGAAACTTTCCAGACGAACGTTTTCAAGCGTCACCCCCGGGGTGGCGCTTATTTGTGTGGGCGAAGAGTACCAGAAGAATACGGAATCCGATATCTTTATGCCGTGGATGGATTCTTCAGAGCCGTCGGCCTTTATGGCAACGGCGCAGCCCCGGCAGATGACGCGGGTAATCTCTATGTCCGTGAATTCCGGCACAAAGTTCTGCGTTTTGGCCGCCTGGTTGTTCTCATAGCCGGCCGGGCGGTCTGTATAGTCTGTCTGGAAGACGATGGCCTGGTCCTTTATGTCCGTCATCTGGATGTCGTGGATGCGGATGTTGGAGGTCTTGCCGCCACGCTCCGGTGCGCTCTTGAAGCGGAGGCCGGTATCCGTGCCGCAGAAGGTGTTGTGACGGACGGTGATGTTCTCCATTCCTCCGGAAAACTCGGACCCTATCACAAAGCCGCCGTGGGCATGGAAGACGGTGTTGTATTCTATGACGATGTCCTTGCAGGGGCCGTCTTTGAGGGCCTTTTCCCCGGCACCGGCCTTGAGGCAGATGCCATCGTCCCCGACGTCAACCGTGCAGTGGGCGATGAGGGCCCTCTGGCACTGCATGAGGTCTATGCCGTCGCCGTTCTGGGCGTTCCAGGGGCATCGTACCGTGACTCCGTCTATGGTGATGTCCTTGCAGCGCTGGGGTACCAGGTGAAACTTGGGAGAGTTCTGGAGGGTAACTCCGGTGACGGAGATTCTCTCGCAGTCCGTGAAGCGCACAAGGTGGGTGCGCAGCTTCTCCTGGGCTTTGGGATCGGCCACAATGTCCGGCAGATGCTTGAGGCCGGAGGCGTACCAGAGGCTGCCGTCACCGGATACCGTGCCGCCCATCTTCAGGAATTCCTTCCACTCCGCGTCGCTTACCTTGCTCCTTTTCACAGGCCTCCACCAGGCGCCGTTGCCGTCGATTATGCCCTCTCCGGAGATGCTCACATCGTGCCTTTTGGAGGCCGATATTCCCGGCTTCACGGACTTGCCGTCGTAGAAGTCCCGCTTGTCCGGGCTCATGAGGATAACCGCTCCCCTGTCCAGATGCAGGTCCATGCAGTCCTTGAGGACGATGGGGCCGGTGAGGAAAACGCCCTCCGGCACGTTCAGGTGTCCGCCGCCCTTCTTCTCAAGGGCCGATACCGCCTTCCGGAAAGCCTCTGTATTGAGGGTGATTCCGTCCGGAACAGCACCGTAGTCAAGGACGGAAACGCTTTCCGCAGGAATATTAACCTTTGCAGGCGCCTGTGCGCCAAGGGTCTGGAATGCCGCAATAAGGGCAAAAAGGAGCATACTCTTTTTCATACTCCGCAAATATGGGGATTTTTCCCATAAAAAGAAAACCGGCCCGCGCCTTTAAGGGCCGGGCCGGTTCAAATATGTGCTATACCTTAAATGAAGATATACTTGCAGATGAAGATTGCGGCAAGCACCCACATGGTGATGGAGATCTTCTTGAACTGTCCGCTGAGGGCGTGGCAGAGAACATAGGAGATGACACCGAGGAGGATACCGTCAGAGATGCTGTATGCAAGGGGCATCATGATGATGGTGACGAATGCGGGGATTGCCTTGCTGTAGTCGTCCCAGTGGATGGTCTTCACGGAAGGCATCATGAGCACGCCCACGATGATGAGGGCGGGTGCTGTAGCTGCGCTGGGGATGGCCAGGAAGATGGGGCTGAAGAACAGTGCAAGGATGAAGAAGATAGCCGTCGAGAAGGCTGTGAGGCCGGTACGGCCGCCCTCACCCACGCCGGATGCGCTCTCCACGTAGGTTGTGGTGGTGGAGGTGCCGAAGCATGCGCCGGCTACGGTTGCGATGGAATCGGCCAGGAACATCTTCTCCAGGCCGGGGATTTCCTCATTGCCCTTGTCTATGATACCGGCACTCTGATGGACGCCGATGATGGTGCCCATGGTGTCGAACATATCGATGAACAGGAAGGTGAACACCACTGCCAGCATATCCCAGGAGAGGATGCTGCTCCACTCGAACTTGCAGAAGATGGGCTCGATGCTGGCCGGGAGGGACACAACTCCGCTGAACTTGGTGATGGCCTCACCGGTTGCGGGATCCTTCATGAAGAGGCCGATGACAGAGGTGGCAAGGATACCAAGGAGCATTCCGCCACGCACCTTAGCCATGACAAGGCCGGCGGTGATGAAAAGGCCGATGATGCCAAGGAGTGCGGGACCGCTGGTGATGTTGCCAAGGCCTACCAGGGTAGCGTCATTATTGACGATGATACCGGCATTCTGCAGGCCGATGAAGGCGATGAAAAGGCCGATACCTGCGCCGATAGCCTTCTTGAGAGTGCCGGGGATAGCATTCAGGAGCCAGCTGCGGACCTTGGTGATGGTGAGGATGATGAAAATGAGACCCTCAAGGAAAACGGCGGTAAGGGCAAACTGCCAGCTGTGACCCATGCCAAGGCATACGGTGAACACGAAGAAGGCGTTGAGGCCCATGCCGGGTGCAAGGCCGAAAGGCTTCTTTGCGAACAGGGCCATTACCAGGGTACCCACGATGGCGGCCAGCGCGGTTGCAGTGAACACTGCTCCGCCGGGCATGTCAAGGGCGCTGAAGATTCCGGGGTTCACGGCCAGGATATAGGCCATGGTGAGGAAGGTGGTGAGACCGGCAAGGATCTCTGTACGCACGCTGTGCTTCGAGCTGTCAAAGCCGAAGAGTTTCTCAAATGCGGGCTTCATGGTTCAGTCCTCCTTTAGAAGATCCACTTGGTACCGATGCAGGGATTGCACATGAATCCGTGGTTGCCTGCAAAGTTGAGGGAGAGCTCCACCTCGCCGCCCACGTGGAGATTGTCAACGCCGATGAGTTTGCCAACGTTGTACCAGATCTGAGGCTCGGAGAGGATGGTGAGCTTGGTCTCGTATGGATTGAGGATGTCGTCAGGATTTGCGAACTGGCTGTCAAGTCCCCAGATGTCGATGAAGCCGCTGAAGCGGAGACCTTCCACGCCGAAGATGTCCTGCATGCCCCATACGCCCGTAAACTTCAGGGGAACGGAAGCGGAGCCGTAGCCGATGTGGTGGTCATACATCAAAGCAACATTGTAGATGTTCTTGAAGTCGTCGGAGTGCAGGAAGTAGTTGACACCTACGCATGCGACACCGGCGCCCCAGGTTGCACCGTCATACTCCACATGGAGGCTGAGGTCGGCAAGGGGGGAATCCTTCCAGAAATTCAGGTTACGCTCGATCTCGAAATAGCTGCCGTTGATGGCGGTACCGGCACCTGTGTTCTTGCGGTCTGCCTGGGTAGCATAGTAATGATCGATGAAGAAGAAAGTGTCTCCCCAGTTGTCGGCATAGAAGCCCTCCAGGGTGGTGGTAGCGTATCCACGGCCAAGGTCGTAGAACATCTGAAGGTTGGTCTGAGCGGAGGCTGCCTGCGCCAGTGCAAGTGCGGCCACTGCTGTTGCGATGATGGTTTTTTTCATAAAGCGTAGTTTATGGTTAAATATTTAAAAGGTTCACCCGGCCACGGCGCCGGGTGTTTTTTACTTTCTGAGTGATGGGTTTATCTCAAAGTCCACGGCCTTGTCCCCCTCCGGATTGGCCCCGAACTCGTAGTCCTTTCCCGGGAGTATGGCGTTGAGGATTACACCCACAAGGGCTGCAACCGCAAGGCCGCTGAGCTTGGTGAAGCCAAGGTCGATGGCGTCTCCCGCACCGTACTTGATGCCTATAGCAAGCACCAGGATGAGGGCGGCGATGATGACGTTGCGGCTCTTGGTGAAGTCTACCTTGTTCTCTACGATGTTACGTACACCCACGGCGGAAATCATACCGTAAAGCACCAGGGAGACACCTCCGATGGTGGCCACGGGCATGCAGCTGATAAGTGCGCTGAACTTGGGGCAGAAACTGAGGATGATGGCTATGACAGCAGCGATGCGGATAACCCTGGGATCGTACACCTTGGTGATGTTGAGGACGCCGGTGTTCTCTCCGTAAGTGGTGTTTGCAGGGGCGCCGAACAGGGAGGCCAGCATGGTGGCGAGGCCGTCGCCCATGAGGGTGCGGTGCAGACCCGGGTCTTCCAGATAGTTGATTCCGGTAGTGGAGGAAATGGCGCACATGTCACCGATATGCTCCATCATTGTAGCCATAGATATGGGGACTATTGCGATGATTGCCGATACGACGAGGCTCCAGTTGGGATTGGCAAACACGTGGAAGGCGGTGTTGTTCCAATGGAACGGAACGCCCAGCCAGGCGGCCTCCTTTACCGGAGTGAAGTCACACAGACCAAAACAGGCGGCAACAATGTAAGAGCCAAGCACGCCCAGCAGGATGGGGATAATCTTTATCATCTTCCTGCCCCAGATGTTGCAGACGATGATGATTGCAATTGCCAGGAGGGCAATCCACCAGTTGCTGTTGCAGTTCTGGATGGCGGAGCCGGACAGCGTGAGGCCGATGGCGATGATGATGGGGCCCGTCACGATGGGCGGGAAGAAACGCATCACCTTCTTGGCTCCGAAAGCAGCGAACAGCCCTGCCAGGATAAAATAAATTATGCCTGCCGAGAAAACTCCGATGCAGGCATATGGCAGTGATTCAGCAGCGCTGAGACCTTGCTGCTCTCCCATGGCGACGACGGCCGCGTAGCCGCCCAGGAAGGCAAACGACGACCCCAGGAAGGCGGGGACGCGAAACTTGGTACAGAGGTGGAAAATCAGGGTGCCAAGACCTGCGAAGAGCAGTGTGGCGGACATTGAAAGACCCGTGATGACCGGGACCAGGACGGTGGCTCCGAACATGGCGAACATGTGCTGGAAGCCGAGGGTAAGCATCTTGCCCGTTCCAAGAGCGCGGGCGTCATAGATGGCTTGCTGCTGTTTTGTCATGATATAATAGGTTTGTAATTGTATCCAATCCCTTCAGTCCTATTATGACCATGCAAAGATAATAATAAAAAAATTTAATAACAATATGACAAGCGGCAATTCTTCACAAAGTTTTCAACATCTGCTTCCGCATGGTTTCGGAAATAATTACTATCTTCGCATAAAACTAGCCACAAATGAAAAACCGCATAATCTTATCCCTTCTCATTCTATTCACCGCAACTTTTACGGCCTCTTCCCAGCCCTCCGGGCGCATCAACTGGAACGGCGGCTGGACATTCTCCAAGGACGGCGAGTCCCGTGTCCTGGACCTCCCTCACGACTGGGGCGTGGAAGGGCCGTTCCGCCAGGAGTATCCCGGAGAAACGGGCAAGCTGGCCTGGTGGGGCAGGGCATCGTACCGTAAAGTGCTGGAGGTGAGCGAGGAAGACATGGAAAAGGATATCCGCCTGGAAGTAGACGGTGCCTTCTCCAACGCGGAAGTATACGTTAACGGCACCCGTGCCGGCGGCTGGCCATACGGTTATGCCTCCTGGACCGTGGACCTTGGCCCCTTTGTCCACGAGGGAGACAACACGGTGGAGATCCGGCTGGACAACAAGCCGGAAAGCTCCCGCTGGTACCCCGGAGGCGGCATCTACAGGAATGTCTGGATCACCAGATCGGCCCGTACGGCTGTAGGCCACTGGGGAACCTTCATCACCACCGTCCACAAAGGCAGTTTCGCGAGGGTCTTCCAAAGGGTTACGCTCAGAAGCGACGCGCCCAAGGTTGCCTGCATAATAACCCGCATATTATATAAGGAAGAGCTGCCGGGAAAGATAGTAGAGCACATCGTGGCTGAGACCCGCAGCATAGAGCAGGTGTACGACGGCCGCACCATCGTCCAGACCTTCGACCTCGGGGACATCCGCCTCTGGACCCCGGAAAACCCGCAGATGTACATAGCCCGCACCGTAATTGAGGGAGAGGACGATGTCTACGAAACGCCCTTCGGCATCCGCAGCGCAGAGTTCCGCGCCGACGGCTTCTACCTCAACGGAGAGAAGACTTTCCTCAAGGGTGTGTGCCTGCACCACGATGCCGGAGCCCTTGGCGCAGTGTGGAACGACGACGCCTGGATACGCCGCCTGCAGATGCTCAAGGACATGGGCTGCAATGCAATACGCACAAGCCACAACCCTCCCGCTCCGGAGCTTCTGGACCTCTGCGACCGCATGGGCTTCCTGGTCCTTGACGAGCTCACGGACACCTGGACCTGGTCCAAGAAGGAAAACGGCTACGCCACGCTGTTTGACGATTGGGCAGAAAAAGACCTTGTGGCAATGATCCGCCGTGACCGCAACCATCCTTCCGTGATTGCATGGAGCATCGGCAACGAGTGCGGGGAGCAGGGAGACAGCACCCGCTGGTGGATCCCACAGATGCTCACGGACATCTGCCACAGGGAAGACCCCACCCGCCCCACAACGGCCGGCAACGACAACCCCTGGGCAGCGTCCCAGCCATACGCAGAGACCATGGACGTCTATGGCTTCAACTACAAGCCGCACCTGTATCAGAAGTTTGTGGAAGACCATCCCGGAAAGCCCGTTTACGGCTCAGAAACCGCATCCTGCATATCTACAAGAGGGTATTACCGCTTCCCGGTGGAGCAGGAAAAAGGCAAGGGCTGGGCAATGGAACCTCCCTTCCAGGTAAGTTCATATGACCTTTACGCCCCCGGCTGGGCGTCAAAGCCGGACTACGAGTGGCAGTATGAAGACCAGGTTCCTCAGTGCGCCGGAGAATTTGTCTGGACTGGATATGACTACCTTGGAGAGCCCACTCCGTTCAACATGGACCCTTCCGTCCTTACCAACTTCCACACAGAAGAGGAACGGGAAGCTTTCAAGAAGATGGTGGCCGGCTGGGGCCAGGCTATAAGCGACGTTCCCCTGCCCTCCCGCAGCAGCTACTTCGGAATCATGGACCTTGCGGGATTCCCCAAGGACCGCTTCTGGCTGTATAAGAGCCGCTGGGCTCCTTCTGTTCCCACAGCCCACATCCTCCCCCACTGGACGTGGCCGGGGCGTGAAGGACAGATAACACCTGTACATGTGTACACTTCCGGTGACTCCGCAGAACTCTTTGTGAACGGGAAGTCCATGGGACGCAAGGTGCGTGAAGGCTACCGCATTGTGTGGGATAACGTAGTTTACCAGCCCGGCAAAGTAGAGGTTGTGGCATACAAGGACGGCCGCGAGTGGGCCCGTGACGTGGTGCGCACCGCCGGAAAGGCCGCCAAGGCAGTTGCCTCTGTAGATTTTGCCGGCAAGCAGCTCATCTATGTTACCGTAGATATCCAGGACGGCAACGGCGTGCTCTGCCCCGATGCAGACAATATGCTTTCCTTTGGCGTCAAGGGCCCTGGTGAGATTGTTGCCACAGATGCAGGTGACCCCACTTCACACGTACCTTTCTACAGCACCTCTCTCCCCGCCTTCCACGGCAAGGCATCGGCCATTGTCCGTCGCACAGGTCCCGGCCAGATTACCGTCACCGCCAAGTCCAAGGGACTCAAGACGGCAACTATAACCCTCAAATAGCGCCTACCGCCGGACACCTTCCACGGTGCGTTTTGTAATTGCCTGTCAATCAACGGTTTGTGAATAACAACATGGAAGGTCCCCTGAAAAAACAGGGGACCTTCCATGGAGGGCACTGAAAAAGGGGCCTAACCAGAAGGCCTCTGACAATTAAGACAATCGAAGGATATCGAGATATTTCGGTATCCTTCGATTTTTTCGATTCTCAATGTGATGATTGTTCGATTTAAGGGTATATTTCTGGTATTATCCCAGTATCTT
>JAEEGI010021373.1_pt1 | contig 12866 bp, 13 predicted proteins | sample 8958751 | NCBI WGS metagenome assembly JAEEGI01 (sample SAMN16246545, study PRJNA631951) | gut metagenome | biome: gut microbiome; feature: rumen; material: KS-attached | host: Bos | place: Iran: Karaj | collected 2018-10 | reverse complement strand
GTTGTAAATGCCTTTGTTGTGCGTGGTGGCGCGGTCGGTGTCGATGTGGGCGATGTCGACGGCTTTCTTGAATTTTTTGGCGTATTCGGCACCTGAAAGATGCTCATCGATGCCGTCCAATTGCTCTACAGGACATTCTACCCAAACCTTCACGCGGCAGTCAGGCGTGTTGTTTGACAGGATGGTCATGATGATTTCCACCTTTCGGAGCTCTTCGGGCAGGTCTTTTTGCTCGGCGAAGAAGTCTTGCAAACTATGGCCAAACTGCTCTAAGACGGAGTTGATAAAGTTGGCACCCATCGCATCACCTGTGGCAAACTCCACGCGAATCTGGTAATAATCAGGGATTTGTGTGCTGTAGTCGATGAGCTGCATTCTGAGGATGCCACCGCTGCGTTTGCGCATCTTTTCGGTCATGGCATCGGTGTCAGCCATCAAGCGTTCCTCGATTTTCGGGAACATCGCAAAGAGTTTTTCCTTGTCGCCGCTCCAGCCGAAATGCACCTGTCCGACCTTGCGCACATCGATGACTTCGGCATGGAAACCGCCCCGCTCACCCCAGAACTTGGCCGCTGCCGAAGCTGCCGCCACGACCGAACTTTCCTCGATGACCATAGGCACAATGTAGTCCTTGCCATTGATGGTCACGTTGGGCGAGATGCCGTAAGGGATAAAGAAATTGGTGATGGTATTCTCGCTGAACTCGTCAAATAATTGCTGCTGCTTCGAGTCGGAGTGCCAGTAGCTTTTCAGCAGGCTGACGACCTCGCCAGGGTTCTCGAAGTAGTTGGCGATCAGCTTCAACTTCTCCTCTTTGAGGAGTTTTGAAAAGCCTTTTTTTATGCGTTCGCGAGTAGCCATCTCAGTTTACCATTCTTCTTCTTCAATCACTTTTTCGGGGACAAGGCTCTCCTCGAACTTTTGGCCCCAGTCTTCAGCAAAAGCTGCAATTTGGTCCAGATAATTATCCCAAATGGGTTGATACAAAGGATCTTCCTTGTTCATCCATTCCTCGCAAGGATGGTTGCTTTGGGTCTTCTGCATGAAATCGGTGAGGGTGTAGCGCACACGGCCTTCGCGCACCTCGATGGTGAAATAGTAGGTAATCCAAGGCCATTTCGACTTCACTGCATCGCCGTTGTCCAATTGAAACTGGTGCTTACCCTTCATCGTGCGTCCGTCGTTTTGTTGCAGGATGGTCGAAGGACTCTTGTAATAGGTGTTCATAAACTGGCTGTAGATGCGGTTAAACACCTCATCCTGAGTGCCTACCGTGTTGATAACCTTGCGGAAACAAATCCTTTCCGTCTTTGGGTCAATGGGCAACTTGGATTGGTCTTCGGATTGGGCAAAAGTTAAAGTCGCGAACAAAACGGCGACGAATAACAAAGCTACTTTTTTCATTTCAATTAAATTTGGTGACAAAATTAGTAATAATTCATGTTGCTTCAGCGCAACGGAGGCGAAAAATAGCAAATATCAGACCAAAAATCAGAATGGGATGAGTTGCGAGTCGTCGGAACAGTCAATGTCAATCTGCGGATGGCCTTTATAATACAAGGTAGAGCCCGAAAGAAGGAATCCGCTTAAGGTCTCCGTAACATTGACAGTGGCCTCCGACACGCTATCCAAATAAACGCTCATGTCCTTTACCTCGGCCTGAACCATATTAATGGTGCCTGCATCTTTAACCTCAATGTCTGCTGAGGGCATCGAACCGCCGAAAACGATAAGTTGCGAGGAAATGCCTACACCAGTGGTGAATGATTGCTCGACATTGAAATAACCTTTGCAGGAAGACCCTTTGTGTGCGTAGACGGTACAATTTGTTCCATTAAAGTTTACACCATAAATTTGCGAACCGTCGGTTAAATTGATGCCACACAATTGGGAAGTGACCTCGAAACCATTGCAAACAGAGGTATTGCGCAAGTCAATATCCATAGTGTCTTCCAGTTCGAAAGGCCCTTCCATAGTGATGACGGAGGCGTTGTCGGCCATGATGTACAGAGCTTCCTTCTGCGAGATGTGTACTGTAGCTCTGAAAACCGAACCGGATAGTGTGTTAATCTTGCTATTGAAGCCGATAAGCAGCCACTCATTGTCTTCACGCACGGAAACATAGTCTTCCAAATAGGCAGAATACTCCAGCTCCACGAAAGATTTCAAACTGTCGTAAACGAAGGTGACCTCCCAACCGTTATTGACATTAATGCGATGAATGTCGGCATTTTCAAATACGGTTTTCTGCACCAGGGTCATGTCGGCCTCTTTCTTGCAGGAAGTGAAGCAACAGATTGCCACACAAAGGATTAAAATGGTTTTCAATGTTTTCATAGTTTCTATTTTCTCACAAAACCTGCAAAACTAACAAAACTAAGTTGTAATTGTGGAAAGCACGCCAACTGGCTGCTTTCCGGCGACTACCGGTTGGGACGCCGACAACTCCACAAACAAAGTTTTGAGGGTTTTGAAAGTTTTGTGATTAATTAACGACATTGTTGCTGAATTATTATTGGTGATGATAAGGTTCGCCTTTCAAAATCGTGAAAGCGCGATAGAGTTGCTCAACAAAAATCAATCGCACCATCTGGTGGCTGAAGGTCATGGGTGAGAGGGATAGTTTGGCGTTAGCACGGTCGTAGACTTCTTGCGCAAAGCCGTAAGGTCCGCCGATGATGAAAACGAGCCTTTTTGCTCCAGATGCCATCTGTTTTTCGAGGTTTTCAGCGAATTCCATCGAGGTGAATTGCTTGCCGTTTTCGTCCAAAAGGATAACTTGGTCGCCGGGTTGTAGTTGTTGCAAAAGCAGGAAACTCTCGGCTTTCTTTTGTTGGTCTTCGCTGAGGGTCTTGCGGTTGCGTGGATCGGGAAGCTCTTTCATCTCGAACGAGGCATAATGCCCGATGCGCCCGACATATTTCTTGATGCCAGTGATGAGGTAGTCCTCATCCGTTTTCCCTATGACGAGCAACAGTATCTTCATCTTTCTTTGTCACAAAACCTACAAAACTTTCAAAACCTTGTTAAAGTTGTGGAAAGCCCGCCAACCGGCGGCTTTCTGGCGGCGACACGGTTGTGGAGCCGCTACTGCTAAAAGATGTTTTGTCGGTTTTGATGGTTTTGTGATGCTTTATAAGTTTATGTTATCCAATAGTTTATATGCTTTTTCTCTGTCTTGTTCCAACTGAACTTTCAGCGCGTCCAAGCCGTTGAACTTTTCCTCGTCGCGGATGCGGTCGATGAAGCGGACTCGGATTTGTTTTCCATAGAGGTCGCCGTTAAAGTCGAACAGGTTGACCTCAATGATGGGGTTGTCCTCGCTGCGGTCGCCGATGGTGGGACGATGCCCGATGTTGGCCATGGCCTTGTAGGTCTTGCCCTCGTAATCAACGAGGCAGGCATAGACTCCACGGTTGTTGATGAGCATGTATTCCCGAGGCAGTTCAAGGTTGGCGGTGGGGAAGCCCAAAGTACGTCCAATTTTATTGCCCGCCACAACCTCAGCAGTGATGGAATAAGTATAGCCTAATAGTCGGTTAGCACTTTTCACGTTCCCTGTGGCAAGGGCATTCCGAATCTTCGTGGAACTGATGGCGATGTTCTCAACATCCTGAGCGGCAACACGCTCTACCTTGAAGCCGTATTTCTGCTTCATGTCGGAGAGAAGGCCGAAGTCGCCCATGCGGTTCTTGCCGAAGTGATGGTCGTAGCCCACGACTATGTAAGCTGGATGAATGTTGTCGATAATGTAATCTTTAATGAACACCTCGGAAGGCGTGCGCGAGAACTCCTTCGTGAAATTGATGATCACCACATTGTCGATGCCGAACTCCTCAAATTTCTGGAGTTTTTCTTCAGGTGTGCAGAGGAACCGCAAGTTGGAACTGTCGATGTTGAGCACCTGACGCGGGTGAGGTTCAAAAGTGACCACAACGGTTTGTCCGCCAATGTCTTGTGCCAAGCTCTTCATTTTGTTGAAGATGGCCTGATGGCCAAGGTGATCGCCATCAAAGGTGCCGATGGTGACCACGGCATTGGGGATGTTTCGAGTTTCTATGATGTTTCTGAAAACTTTCATGGTTTTGAACGGGGCCTTCGACAGGCTCAGGCACCCTTAACTTTTCAAAGCGGAGGTCCCTGAGCTTGTCGAAGGGCTGAACTCCATTGTATTGATTATATATTTTGCAATTTGCACAGCATTCGTGGCGGCACCTTTGCGGATGTTGTCGCTGACGACCCACATATTGAAACCGTTTTCTATGCTGAAGTCGCGGCGGATGCGGCCCACGAAGACCTCGTCTTTGTCGTAGGAAGTGAGGGCCATGGGGTAGAGGTTGTTGGCAGGGTCGTCCTGCACCACCACGCCAGGCATAGTTTCCAACAGTTTGCGGATTTCTTCGATTTCAAAAGGCCGTTCCGTTTCCACATTCACCGCCTCACTATGTCCACCTGTGACAGGCACGCGGCACACCGTTGCAGTGATGGCGATATTGTTGTCCCTCAAAATTTTGCGGGTCTCGTTCACCAATTTCTCTTCTTCGGTGGTGTAGCTGTTATCGCAGAAATCGCCGCCGTGGGGGAGGACATTGCGGTAGATTTGATGTGGATAGGCGGGCTTCATTATTGCTGTAGAAACGGTGCGTGTACCTTCTGTACCAGCTAAAGGTCCCTGAGCCTGTCGAAGGGCCGAATCTTCTTCATGGTTCAATTGATTAATTCCCTTGATTCCGCTGCCACTAACGCTTTGGTAGGTCGAAATTACCAATCGTTTGATGCCGAAGGCCTTATGAATCGGAGCCAAGGCCATCACCATCTGGATGGTGGAGCAGTTGGGGTTAGCAATGATGCGAGTTTTATCCGTAATTGTGTCAGCGTTGATTTCGGGGACGACCAAAGGCACATCCCTTTCCATGCGCCAAGCTGAACTGTTGTCAATGACGAAAGTGCCGTTGGCGGCAAATCTCGGTGCATACTGCTTCGATGCTGATGCCCCTGCCGAAAAGATGGCGATGTCGGGACGAGCCGCAATGGACTCCTCCACACTGACGACTTTATAGGTCTTACCTTGGAAAACGATTTCCTTTCCCACGGAGCGTTCCGAGGCGGCCACTATCAATTCATCGATATGAACCCGCTGTTCATCAAGCACTTGAAGCATCTTCGAGCCGACCAATCCGGTGGCTCCCACCACTGCGATTTTCATTTTTTTGTCCTTTGCTATTTGGGCGCAAAAATAGATAAAATTCATGGAGTGAAAAACGACCTTCTTTGTTTTTAATTAATAATGTGTATATTTGCACCGTCAACCTCAACTCACACTTTTTCTTTGTGAAAGTAGGTTTGCAAATGAAACATTGTAAATCATTTGAGATTTGGGTACTAATAAAGCGATATGTTTCCTAATGATTGTGGCATGGCTCACCGTAGTTATGTCATGTTCAAATAATACCCGCAAAACTCATGTCCAAGTAATGTACGACACCACAAATCTGCGCAATGGCGACTTGTTGTTTAGGAACGGCATCGGGTATGAAAGTCGTGTGGTCACAGGCTTGAGTGATGGCAAATTCTCACATGTCGGGATAGCCTATCATGATGGAAGACAGTGGAATGTGATTCATGCCGTGCCAGGAGAGAATGAAAAAGACGAGCCGGAATACCTGAAATGTGAGCCCATCTCGGAGTTTTACTACCATACTCGGGCAAAGCTTGGAGGGTCGGCACGCGTAAGTTGCACTGACTCAATAGCCAACATCATAACAGAAATGGCACTTCACATCGTGAACAGCAAGGTCCTTTTCGACAACAACTATGACATGAACGACACCACTGAGTTGTATTGTACGGAGCTTGTGCGTCTCGTCTATCTTGCTGAGGACATCGACCTTTGCGATGATCGATGGCACAGGATTCCTATCCTCAACACCAAAGGGCATGTGATATTTCCGGAAGACATCTGGAACAGCCCATTACTCATCAGGAAAAGCATTTTTGACAACAAAATCAACAAACTTTAACTCATTATTAATTAAAAACTTACCACCATGAAAAAAGTAATTTTAGGATTCGCAGTAATCATGTTAGCCGTTGTTGCGGTCAGTTGCTCAAAGTCAGGCTCACCCAAAGACATCGTCACAACGTATCTTCAAGCGATGAAAAACAAAGATTACGAAAAGGCTGCCGATTGCTTCTACTTTGAAGGCACCAAAGATGAAATCAAGGAAGCTAAATCTGAACTGGTCGATTTGATTGAAAAAGGCGGAAAAGGCGTTGAAGAAAAGGGAGGTATCAAATCCTTCAAAATCAATTCCGTAGAGGAAGATGGTGACAAAGCTGTTGTGAGAGGTGAAGTCATTTACGGCAACGGAGAAGTAGATGACGATGAGGTCATCGAGGTCAAGAAGGTCGATGGCAAATGGTACATCGACATGGATAAATAAACGGTCTTTGGTTTCCTTATTTGATTAACAAACCCTATCCGCCCTTTCGCTCCAAGGTTTTTCCCAAGGAGCGGGAGGGCGGATTTCTTTAGGCTTTCTCAAAAGAAGGGAACCATATAGGCTGGTGATAATATGGTCTCTTGGTCCTTTTCTAAATCTTTGGTATAGACGAGAATACGTTGTCCCACGCGGGATGCATATTTCTTGCAAAATGCATCTAATGATGCATGTGATTTATACGCAGAAGATTTCACCTCTATAGGACAAATCTTTGTTCCTCTTGAAATCAGGAAGTCGATTTCATAATAGTGTTTTTCGTCTCTCGGCCATGTGTGATAATACAACCGATTGCCTGCTGCAGCCAACATTTGGGCTACAAGATTCTCATAAACATAGCCCAAATTGGCTGGTAACTTGTCGGCCAGCAGTTTTTGATAGATGATGTTTTCGGTGAAGTTTTTGTCCCAATAGGCGAGGGTGATAAATAATCCTGTATCTCCGACAAACAGTTTGAAACGGTTTTCGTTGCTGCTGAGCCCTAAACCGACGTTGGGATCGTTGGAGTGGTAAACTAGGTTTACGGTTTTGCTGTCTTCAAGGTCGTTGATGAATTCTATCCGTTTGTCCTCGTTCAATCGTCCGATGGGGAAAGAGGGAACATATCGCATGGCATTACGGCTTAGTTGACCAGGGATGGATCGGAACATCTTGGAGACACGGCCCGAGGGGTCTATCTTATGGAAGTCGTCTTCATACAATTGTATGATTCTGCGCTTGATGGCATCCACTTGGCTTAGGTCTTGCGTGTCGAGATAGGTATCCACTGCCTGAGGCATTCCCCCTACGAGCATATAAAGACGTAGGTCGCGGGTTAAAGTTCGGTGTATCAACCCTAACGGCTGTTTGCGTTCCCAAAAAGTCTGCAACATCGGTATGGTTGTTTCGTCGCCGAGTGCCCATCGGAATTCCTCGTAATCCATTGGGAACATTTGTATGCGTTCTTCTTCGCTGGGAATGGTGATGGCTTCGGTGTTTTTCTTGATGCTGATGAGTGAGCCAGTCTCAATATAGTCATATCGTCCGTCTTCAACAAGGTACTTGATGGCTTGTCGCGCATTCGGACACTTCTGCACTTCGTCAAAGACAATCAATGATTTACGTTTTTTTAATGTCTTTCGATATATCGTTTGCAGATTCACAAAGAGAAGGTCTAAGTCCATCAGGTCGTCGAAAAGGCTTTTGACGGTTGCGGATGCTTTGTTGAAATCGATTAGGATGTAGGAATCGTACTCTTTTTTCGCAAATGACTCCACAAGAGTTGATTTTCCGACACGGCGTGCACCTTCTATCAACAATGCGGTCTTTCCTGAACTCTCTTGCTTCCATTGAAGCAGTTTGTCATAAACCTTACGTTTGAATATTCTATTTCCCATCTTTGTTTTCGTTTGATTTTCAGCGTGCAAAGATAGGAATAATTACGTTCCCCACAAGTTTTTTATTGTATTTTCTGCACTTCCCCACAAGTTTTTTATTGTATTTTCTGCACTTCCCCACAAATTTCTATGGCATTGAAACCTGAGAACTTCGATAAATTGCAATATTTTTGCTCATAAACTTCGATAAAATGCAGGATTTCATTCCTCTAAACTTCGATGAATTGAAAATGGAATTATTCCTTTTTTGAGGCGAGGGTTTGCGCCGCCCGCCTCTCTTCAGGTCACCTTTTGACTCCCTCGAATCTTCGATTTCAGGGTTCCGCAGCCCATCCGAGTCCTGAAAGGACGATCCGAACGCAAGCAGGCGGTGCAACCCCTGCGGAATGTCGAAAAAAAATCCATTTTTTCATTGCGATTTACATTTTTTCTACCTTTGCGATTGAAATTTACAACAAACCTAATTATTCACTAAAACGTATCACAATGAAAAAGACTGTATTTTTGATGGCCGCCCTCATGTTGGGTTCAATGGCCTTCGCACAGACCGTCGACAATAAACAAGCTGTCGACCAGTATGGCAACACAGTGGACGTCAAGACGTTGGAGGCTTCGAGCCGCGACGGTATCTTGGTGTTCGAATCCAAGGAAAAAGACTACAAACTCTGGCTCGACTCCAGGGTGCAGGTCGATTTCGGTCACTATTTTGGCCAGCAGGTCTGGGCCGACCCGATTGGCGACGGTGCCAGCATCCGCCGCGCACGCTTCGCCGTCAAGACCCAAATCACCCGCGACTGGTACGGTGAGATTGACATGGAATTAGCCAACGGTTCCTTTGAATTGAAAGACGCTCTCGTCCGTTACAACGGCCTGAAGAACTGGCAGTTCAGCATCGGTAGCATGAAGCCTGACTTCTCCATGTCACGCAACACCTCCTCGCGTTATCTCGAGTTCTTGGAACGCCCAATGGTGGTCAACGCATTTGCACCAAGCCGTCACCTTGGTATCTTCGCCAAGTACAGCAACAAGTATTTCTTCGGTAGTGCCAGCATCCTGTTCCAGGAGATTGAAGGCCAGGAGACCCGCGACTATGTGGAGGCCAATAACAAGGACTACGGCATGGATGAAGGCCTTTCATACGTTGGTAAGATCGTGGTGCGTCCTATCAATGAAGCCGACTATGGTTTGCACATTGGCGGTGCGGTCATGTACGACTCCCCAAAGACTTCCGACGAGATGGGTGTCTATCACGGTACACGTTTCAGTTGCCGCAATGCCACCAACATCAGCCGTAAGAAGTACATCGACACGGATGACATCAAGAACACCGACCACAACCTGATTGCCACAGTTGAACTCGCTGGTCATTTTGACGGCTTGCGTGTCGAAAGCGCATGGATGTCGGATTGGACTTATATGATGAAGGATTATGACTTTACGAAACCTTATCATTTCCAAGGCTGGTATGTTGAAGGCGGTTACCTCCTCCTCGGCGGCAAGCAGAGCTATGACTCCGATGGTGCCAAGTTCAACCGCGTGCGCACTGGCAAATCCTGGGGCGACATCGAACTGGCTCTTAAGTATGAATTCCTTGACATGAACGACTACGAAGGCCGCGCTGCTGACCAAGCCATCTACGGTGGTTCCGCTGAACTTTTAGGTGCAGCCCTCAACTTTTACTTCGGCAAGAACGTGAAGATTGGTCTCAACTATCAGTATGTCAACAACGACCGTTACGCCAACGGCAAGGGCAAGCTCTATGTTGGTCTCGATGCCGATGGCAACCCGACCAAGGACTTCACCAAGGTCGTGGCCGCCGACGGTCAGGCTGGCGTGAACTACCACATGTTGCTGGCTCGTTTCCAAGTCGCTTTCTAATCCATCAAATTGTCTAACCTTTTAAAATTGAGAATAATATGAAAAAGATAATGTTTGTGGCATTGGCTCTTTTGATGGGTCTTGCCTCCTGTGTCAAGGATAAGCAATATCCGGGCATCACCATCTCTAATGTTTCTTATGCGCCCACGGCAGTTCAAGCCGGCGATGACGTCACGGTGACGGCCACCATCACCAGTTTCAATGAATTTACGGCGAAATTGGTTTACATTGTTGCTGAAGGCACACCGAAAGAAGTCGCCATGACCGCTGGTGCCGAGAGGGATGTTTATACAGCAGTCATTCCTGGTCAGGAAGATGGCATCACGGTGAGCTTCTATGTGTTGGCTGCAGGTGCGCTCGTGTCGCAATCGCCCGCCATGGAATACACGGTTGGCGCAGTCGCCGTCGACTATAGCGTACTTCGTCTCAACGAGCTGAACGGGACCAAGGTTACTGAAGAAAACCCCAATGGAAAGTTTATTGAAATTTATAATGCTGGTGCTGAACCCATCAATATGAAGGGTGTGTATATTGAGAAAGACAATGAACAGAATTGGGTTGGCAACAACACAATAATCATTGAGGCTGGTGGTTATCTTGTGCTTTACAGTGAAGATATTATGAATGATCATGAAGGACTCGATTCCATCTATTTCTTCCACAGTGGTCTTTCTAACAAAAAGAATGTTCGTGTTCAACTCTTCACTCCCGCAGGAGAATCCATTGATGATTTTAATCTGACCAATATTGACCTGAATGGCGAAGCTTACGGCTATTCTGGCAATGAAGCTCCAGCTTCTTATAGCCGTAACGCTGATGGCAACTGGTACTATGCAGATGCCACACCAGGTGCTGCCAATGTGGATGGTGAAAACATTGTGCTTGGCCTCGAAGGTGGTGTCACCCCTCCTCCGACTCCAGAAGAGCCCGATTACAGCAACATCGTCCTCAATGAGTTGAACGGTGACACCAAGTTCATCGAAATCTACAACAAGGGTAATCTTGAACTTTCTCTCGAAGGCATGTACATCACTAAGGACGGTAACGAGGAAGACATCAAATGGACTGGCGATGCCACCCATATCGTTCCTGCCCATGGCTATATAGTGCTTTATAGCATCGATACTCAAGCCGACCATCCGGAACTTGGCGATAACATGTTCTTCAACAGTGGCTTGTCCGCCAAGAAGACCGTCCGCATAGCACTCTACATGGCTGATGGCACCGAAAGAGATGTGTTCACGAGAGGTTCCACAGGTGAATGGGGTCAAACCATTTCCAACGTGGCTCCGCAATCCTACGCCCGCACACCCGATGGTGGCGATTGGAAATTAGCTGACCCGACCCCGGGTGAAGCCAACCCCGCCGAAGGCGAAGACATTCCGCAGGATTAATGTAGCAATTATTGATTGAATCGGCCCTTCGACAGGCTCAGGGACCTTTGCTTTTACGAGAGTTAAGGTCGTTGAGCCTGTCGAAACGCCGACATAGAATATTAAATCTTTGAATCTTAAATTTTAAATCTTTAAATACCCCTATGGCAAAAGAAGAAATGAAAATCGGCGAAGAATCCAAGCCGAGATTTGAGTTCCGCTCCTTTGGTCAGTGCTTCTGCGAGGCCCACAAACGCATGGCTCGCCTCTCCGCACCCGTCCCCGAGAAGGTTTGGGAGCGCCTCAGCGACGAGATTTACATCATCTCCCGCAAGAACGACATCAACAACACCAAGATACGTAACGGCAAAATGGATATCAAGACCTTCGTCCAGACTGTCGACGGCCTCGAACAATGGAATCCCCTCATGAAGGGAGAGTTCCCCATCAGCCGCGAGGTGCTTGAAAAAGAAGTGTTTCCTGCCTTCATGGTCGAAATGCCTAAGCTGACGAAGGACACCTACACCTATGACGAGTTCATCGCCATGGTGAAGGCCAACCCCGACTTGGCGGCAGTGCGCGTCCACAAACGCCGCTTCGGCTACATGGTCAACGACACCATCTGCGAGTTTGGTGAGGTTCTCATCAACGGCGCCAAGGTGGTGACCATCAACTCCGAATCTACCGAAATCGAAGACATCAAGAAGACCATCAAGGATGTGGGTCTGGAAGGTGTCGAAAACATCAATTATTTACAGGCTATCAAGCGTGTCATCGGCATGTCCGACAAACCGCTTGCAAACGAATAAACGACTATGGCACAGGAAATTGAAAAAAAGTTTTTGGTAAAGGGTGACTTCAAGCCCGAGGCTTTCAAGGCCACGCGCATCACCCAAGGCTACCTCTCCAGCGTCCCCGAGCGCACCGTCCGCGTGCGTGTGAAGGGCGACAAGGGCTTCATTACTATTAAAGGTATCGGCAATGCCTCTGGTGCGGCCCGCTTCGAGTGGGAGAAGGAAATCACTGTGGAAGAAGCCCAAAGCCTCCTCGAAATCTGCGAACCTGGCGTGATTGACAAGACTCGCTATCTCGTCAAGAACACCGACGGCAAACACACTTGGGAAGTGGATGAGTTCTATGGCGACAACGACGGCCTCATCGTCGCTGAGGTGGAACTCACCGACGAGAATGAACCCTTCGACAAGCCTGCATGGCTCGGCGAAGAGGTCACCGGTGACCCCAAGTACTTCAACTCCATGTTGATGAAGAATCCTTATAAGAACTGGAAATAACCGACACGAGACTTTGAGACACGGGACACGGGACGGTTTGGTCTCGCGTCCCGTAGTCTCGCGTCCCACGTCAAAAAACACTACCATGAGCACTTTCGACCCACTAGACATGAACAACTACAGGATTGAGAAACTGCCTAAAATGCAGAAATCATCCTTCGAGATCTGGATGGCACGCCTCGGCGGCCCCTTGGCCATCATCGCCTTCATCGTGATTTATTGGTGCTGCCACATCGGTTTCATCGACAACCTGAATACCGAGATGCTGACCGCCAAAGCCTTGAAGCGTTGCAACGAAATCGGCCTTGATGAATTCCTACGCACCAACTACGCCATGCTCGCCATCTTCGTCGCGGGTCTCATCCTCTGGATGACGGAAGCCATCCCCAACTACCTGACTTCCCTGCTCATCATCCTCGGCATCGTGCTCTGTAATGTCACCACACA
>JAEEGI010021370.1_pt1 | contig 12867 bp, 10 predicted proteins | sample 8958751 | NCBI WGS metagenome assembly JAEEGI01 (sample SAMN16246545, study PRJNA631951) | gut metagenome | biome: gut microbiome; feature: rumen; material: KS-attached | host: Bos | place: Iran: Karaj | collected 2018-10 | reverse complement strand
GACATCGGCGACATCATCCGGCGCGCGCGCCGCTTCGGCCTCGACACCTACCTCTACAGCTACATCCAGACCTTCGTCCACCCCGACGACCCCAAAGCGGCCGAGGTCTTCGCCAATGCCTACGGGCGCGTCGCCGCCGCCTACCCTGAGGCGAAGGGCATCGTCCTCGTCGGCGAAAGCTGCCCCTTCCCCTCGAAGGACCCCCACGTCTGGCCACATGACAAGCGCTACGATGGCATTGAACGTCCCGCCGGCGAGACGCGTCCCTTCACCGGCTGGTATCCCTGCTCCGACTACCCCGACTGGCTTCGCGCCGTCAAAGCGGCGCTGGAGGCCGGGAATCCAAACATCGAGACGGTCTTCTGGTCCTACAACTGGGGATACCAGCCCGACGGCCCCCGGCTCGCCCTCATCGACGCCCTGCCGAAGGATGTCCCGCTCATGGCGACTTTCGAGATGTTCGAGAGCTACCCCAAGCGCAACGGCTTCCCCGCCCGCACCGAGGACTACTCCCTCGGCTTCCCGGGGCCGGGCCACTACTTCGCCTCCGAGGCGGCCGAGGCGAAGCGCATCGGCCTCCGCCTCTACGCGATGGCCAACTCGGCGGGACGCACCTGGGACTTCGGCACCGCGCCCTACGAACCGGGCCCCTTCCTCTGGAAGCGGCGCTGGGACGCGGTGAACGCGGCCCAGCGCGACTGGGGCCTCTCCGGCCTCATGGAGAACCACCACTACGGCTGGCTTCCCTCCTTCATCTCCGAACTCGCGCGGGAGGCCTACACCGAGGGCGGCATCCCCTTTGAGAAGCATCTCCGCCTCATCGCCGCGCGCGACTTCGGCGAAGCGAACGTCTACAAGGTCATCGCCGTCTGGCGCTACTGGTCGGACGCCCTCGAGGACCTCGTCGCCGGCGCCCTCAACCAGTACACCTTTCTGCGCGTGGGGCCCTCATACCCCTTTAACTTCGGAGGAACGCGCATTGACAGCGCGGCCTACCCCGCGCCCTCCGGCTCGGCCATCGGCATCGTCGATCTCAACTACCCCGTTGACAAAGGGCTCTGGGGCATGAGGGACAAGGATGACACGCTCGACCTTGAGATCGACCTTCTCAACGAATGCTCCGAAATCTTCATCGCCGGCGCGGATACGATGGGCAAAATTGCGGCGACCCTCAACGGTCGCCGCCGCGAGACGGCCCTGCGCCAGGCCGGCCTCGGCGAGTACCTCGGGCGCACGGCGCTCACCGGCGCCCATCTGAAGGCGGGGGCCCGGATCATGCGCAGGGGCGGGGATCGCGCGGCGCTCGTCGAAATCGCCGCGGACGAATACGAGAACACCCTGGCCGCCCGCGATCTCGTCGCGCGCGACTCCTCCCTCGGCTTCGAGGCGTCCATGGACTACCTCGGCTACCTGGAGCAGTACGACTGGAAGCTGGAGCGCATGCGCGCGCTCTATGGGGTCGGCGGCCGGAAAGCCAATACTTGTGCTATCATTAATTCATTATGAAAACGACCTACCACTCCCTTCTTCATGCCGCCGCGGCGATAGTCATGGCCGCCGTCAGGCCGTGCATTGCGGCCGATTCTTTCTCCTCGGGGCTCAGCCCCAGCGCCGATGCGCGCATGGCGGGGGCGCTTGCGAAGTGGATTGACAGCGGCGAACTGCCAGGCGCGATCAGCATCCTCTGCAACAGCAATCGAACCGAGGTCGCGTGCGTCGGCTACGCCGATGTCGCCGCGAAGCGCCCCATCACACTTGACAACGCCTTCATGCAGTGCTCGCAGACCAAGGGATTCTGCGGCGTGACGGCCGCCATCCTCGTCGAAGAGGGCAAACTGTCGCTCGACGACCCCGTCTCCAAATACCTCCCGGAATTCAAAACGCTCTGGGTTCGCGAGAGCGAGACGAACGACGTGCGCATTCTGAGAAAGGCCAAGAACGAACTCACCGTCCGCATGTGCCTCAACCACACCGGCGGCTTCCCGTTCGAATTGCCCTCCAAGCAGCCTTCGGTTCCGGGCGGCGGCTGGTCTGGCGGCATGCCGATACGCCAGGCGGCGGCCGCTGCCGCCTCGCAGCCAATCCTCTTCGAGCCGGGTACCAAGGTCATGTATTCGAACACCGGCATCGACATTGCCGCCGCAGTCGTCCAGACCATAGTCGGAATGCCATGGGACCGTTTTCTCCAGGAGCGCGTCCTCGATCCCCTGGGAATGACCGAGACCCGCTTCAAGCCGACAGACGAACAGATCGCCGGCCACATCGAGATGTACGTCGTCCACAAGAACGCGCCAGCCACATACATCAAGCAGAACGGCTGGGAGCAGCGCCCGTACAACGGGGACCATGTCTTCTCATCCGCCGGCGCAGGCCTTTGGACCACCGCGCGTGACCAGGTGAAGTTCTACCGCATGCTCATGAACGGCGGCGTGGGCGACAACGGCGTCCGCATCCTCAAGGAGGAGACCGTCCGCTCGATTCTCGCCACCTCCACGCGCCCGCAGGGCCTCGGCGGCTACTCGCTTGGACTCAACGCCTCCTTGGACGGCCACGGCTGGTTCGGCCATGGCGGCGCCTGGGGCACCAACTGCCAGGTGAACATGGACAAGAAGCAGCTCAAGCTCTGGGTCGTCCAGCTCAACGGCGACCCGCGTCCGTGGAACAAGGCCAAGGCCGCGGCCGAAGACTCGTTCTTCTCCGAAGTCATCGATCGCAAGGACGAGGAAGCCTACACCGGCCGCACCGAGTAGGCCGGCATGGACGCCGGCGTCACTTCCACGCGAGTGACCTGAGGTTCAGGTCTAGGAACTTGGGCGGGACCTTCTCGCGAACGGCGGCTTCAAGGTCCGCGGCGTCGAGTCCGAGCGCGCCGCTGCGTAGCGCGGCGCCGAGGAGGACGACGTTGAGCGTCTTTGCGGAGCCGAGTTCGGCGGCGGCGCGGTCGCCGTCGACGATCGTCAGGTTCGCGACGTTGGCGCGGAGGTAGTCGAGCATGGCGTTGGCGTCGTAGGAGGACTGCCCAATTGTCGCGCTGACGGGCATGACTGGCCTGGAGCCTGTCACCACCGCTCCGCCGGCCTTGAGGAAGGGGAGCTGTCGGACGGTTTCGCCGGGTTCGAAGCCGATGATGAGGTCGGCCGTGCCGCGCGCGATCAGCGGCGAGGCTGCGCCGTCGCCGAGCCGGATGTGGCTGAAGACGCTTCCACCGCGCTGGGCCATGCCAATTGTCTCCGCCGTGCGGATCTGGATACCGCCGCGAAGCGCCGCGGCCGCAATCAGGCGGGAGGCGAGAATCGTGCCTTGTCCGCCGACACCGCAAAGGATGATGCTTCTGTTCATTGCGCGCCTCCGGTTTGGTTTGACGGTTTGACGGTTTGACAGTTTGACGGTTGTGTTGCTTGACGATCCGACGATATCGCTCCGACGGGGCAGATTTGAGCGCAGAGGGAGCAGCCCGTGCAGAGCGAGGCGTCGATGGCGGCCTTCTTGCCGTCGGGCGAAAGCACGAGGCCGGGGCAGCCGAGTTCGCGTATGCATTTGCGGCAGCCGATGCATTTGTCCTGGTCGACGGCGGCGCGTTCCGTCGGCTTGGTGATCGCTATGCAGGGCGAGCGGAAGATGATGGCCTTGACGCCGTCTTCGTCCGCGACTCGCTTGACGGTCTCCACGGCCAGTTTGAAGTCGAGCGGGTCGACGGTCTCCACCGTCTTGAGGCCAATCGCGCGAAGGACCTTTTCGATGGAGACCTTTTCGACGATCTGTCCCATGACTGTGCGCCCCGTTCCGGGGTGGGGCTGGTGGCCGGTCATCGCGGTGGTGGAGTTGTCGAGGACGACGAGCGTCATCTTCGCCTGGTTGTAGAAGGCGTTGATGGTGCCCGTGATTCCCGACGCGAAGAAGGTCGAGTCGCCGACGAAGGCGAAGCAGGCGGTGTCAGGCTCGATGTGTCCGACACCCTGGGCGATGCCGATGCCCGCGCCCATGCAGAGGCAGGTGTCGCACATGTCGAGCGGCGCGGCGTTGCCGAGCGTGTAGCAGCCGATGTCGCCGCAGTAGATGGTCTTGCGTCCGCGCATGGCCGTCTTCACGGCGTAGAAGGAGGCGCGGTGCGGGCAGCCGGCGCAGAGGACCGGCGGGCGGACGGGAAGGGGAGGCGCCTTCGGCGCAGTTGGACAGTTGGACGGTTGGACAGTTGGACAGTTGGACGATCCGACGAACCTTTCGAGGGCGACGCCGACGGTATCGGGCGAATTCTCGCCGGCGGTGGGCATGTCGCCCGTGAGCTTGCCGCGAATTCTGACATGGAGTCCGTTCTTGCCGCAGACAAAGGTCAGCGCGCGTTCGATGACGGGGTCGAGCTCCTCGATGCAGAGGACTTCGTCAAGCCCTTCGAGAAATTCGAGGGCAAGTTTCTCGGGGAAGGGGAATGGGGTCGCCACGCGCAGGATGCGGGCGTCGCGTCCGCCAAGCGCGTCGAGCGTGTACGGGAAGCTGGCGCCATGCGTGGCGATGCCTTTGCGGCAGCCCGGCTGCGACTCGCGGACAATGCGGTTGCGCGGGTATTCGGAGAGGAGGTCCGAGAAATCGGCGTTGCGCTTTTCGATGAGCGCGTGGTTGCGGAGGGAGAGACGCGGGAAAATCACCCAGCGGGAGGGGTCCTTCACGAATCCCTCCGGGGAGGTCTGCCGGTATTCGGCCGGATCCTTGACGTCGATGGCCTCGTAGCCGTGGTCGACACGCGTGGTGGCGCGGAGAAAGACGGGCGTGCCGTGCTTCTCGGAGAAGTCGAAGGCCTCCTGGATCATCTCGTACGCCTCGGCGACCGTTGACGGGTCGAAGAGAGGCACCTTGGAGAACATCGCGAAGGTGCGCGTGTCCTGCTCGGTCTGCGACGAAATGGGGCCGGGGTCGTCCGCGACGAGGACGACCATGCCGCCCTTGACGCCGATGTACTCAAGGCTCATCAGCGGGTCCGAGGCGACGTTGAGGCCGACCTGCTTCATGGTGACGAGCGCCCGCGCGCCGCAGTAGGCCGCGCCGGCCGCGACCTCCATGGCGGCCTTCTCGTTGATCGACCATTCGACATGGACGTCGCCAGGGTTGCGCTTGGCGACCGTCTCCAGCACTTCCGTCGAGGGCGTGCCCGGATAGCCGGCGACGAGGTCGACCCCGGCCGCCAGCGCACCGAGTGCAATCGCCTCGTTGCCCATTAGAAATTCCTTGTGCACGATAATGCTCCGATTCCTTTGCGTTCGATGCTTACTATTCTACCAAAGTGGTGGTTCCTGGGACTATCACCGATGCGCCGCGCCAGTCAGTTCCGCGATGCGGCCGACGCCGAGTTCTCGGCAGAGGCGCGGGAGGTCGCCGATGATCTTCGGGCAGGCGAAGGGGTCGACGAGGTTCGCCGCGCCGACCTCGACCGCCGTTGCGCCGGCGAGCATCATCTCGCAGACGTTCTCGGCCGAGGAGACGCCGCCGCATCCGATAATCGGGATTTTGACAGCCTCGTAGACGTCCCACACCATGCGCAGCGCAACGGGCAGAATCGCGGGGCCGGAGAGGCCGCCTGTGCAGTTGGCGATGATTGGCCTTCGGCTTCGCAGGTCGATTCTCATGCCCAGAAGCGTATTGATTAGGCACACGCCGTCGGCCCCGGCCTCCTCGCAGGCTTTCGCCACGGCCGCGATGTCCGTGACGTTTGGCGAGAGCTTCATGTAGACGGGTTTGGTTGTTGCGGCACGCACGGCGCGCGTGACCTCCGCCGCCGTCTCGGGTGAAGATCCGAAATTCTTGCCGCCGCAATGGAGGTTTGGGCAAGAGATGTTGATCTCAAGTAAGCCGATTTGCGGGCATTCGGCGAAGCGGCGCGCATTCTCGGCGTATTCATCGAGCGAAAAGCCACCGACGTTCGCGATGAGCGGGCCGTGGAAGTGCTCGGCCAGCCAGGGGAGCTCCTCGGCGATGACGGCGTCGATGCCGGGGTTCTGGAGACCTACGGCGTTGAGCATGCCGGAAGGCGTCTCGGCGATGCGGGGCAGGGGATTGCCGAGGCGCGGTTCGGCGGTCGTGCCCTTGAGCGAGATGGAGCCGAGAACGTCGAGATCGTACCATTCGGCAAATTCGCGCCCGAAACCGAAGGTGCCTGAAGCGGGGATGACGGGATTGCGGAGCGTGACGCCGGAAAGCGTCACGGACAGGTCTGGATTTGGGGTGTCTTCTGGCATCTTGGCCGCTGTCGGTTTCATGGTATAAATGATAGCACAATCAATTCCTGACTTGTGGTATCATGTTATAAGCATATGTTTACACCCAGAAAAAAATCAAACGGCTTTTTTTCACGCGCCGTACGCCGCCTCAATGTAAGATCTGCAGGGGCGGCCACCCTATCCGACAGGAACCGCGCCATCATTCATTTCACGGTGACGGTCGTTCTGCTTTTCGCAATCCTTCTCCTTCTGCGCGGTCTGCTTAAGCTCTACTTCTTCGGCGGCAACCTCTTCGGCCTGGAGATCCCGGAGCAGAAGGTCGACCGCATTGAGATATCGGCAGGCGAGGCCGTTCCGCGTCAAAGGCTTCTTGAATACCTTGAGCTTCAAGAGGGAATGCCGTTTTTTAATCCGAAGGAGGGCCTCTTCGCCGGAGATCTAGGGCGGCGGCAGACGAAAGTCCTAAAGGCCGCGCCGGCTCTCGCGACCCTGTCCATATCCCGCACGTCGTCGAACATGGTGAGCGTTGTCGCCACGGAGCGCGCGCCATTGGCGAAGTTCGACTCGCTTCCCTTCGCCATCGACAAGGAGTCGGTCGTCTTCACCCGCTACCGCGGCATAGAGCAGCTCCCCGTCATCACGGGCTTCTCCAAAAAGGCGCTGACGCCAGGGCTGCGGATCACCGCGCACCGCATGATGGCGTCCACGCTCGAGCTTCTCCAGTGCCTGGAGGCGGGGCAAAGCGAGCTTCGCAAGGGATTCATTGTCAGCATCGACGTCTCCAAGATAGACTACCTTACTTGCGAGATGACCGATGGACGCCGTATCAAACTCGCCTGGAAGGAGATGGGACGCGGTTTGGAAAAAGGCGGGAAGTGGCTTGTCGCCCAGCTCGACGGCTATGTCGCGACCATTCAGGACCCGCGCAGCCGCAACTGCAAGGAGTTCGACCTCACGATTCCAGGGCACTGCTACGGCAAGTAGAGAAAGGAAAACAATAAATGGCAATTCCCCCAATCGCCGCACTTGAAATAGGAACGACGCAGACGGTGGTCCTCGTTGGCGAGCTTGACCAGTCGAACCGTGTGCGCATCATCGGAAAGGGCGTCTATCCGACGACCGGCGTCCACAAGGGGCAGGTCGTCGACATAGCCCACGCCAAGGTCGGCGTCGAAATGGCCGTCAAACAGGCCTCGGACGAGAGCCAGGTCGACATCGGCCGCGTCGTCATGGCCGTCGGCGGCGGCCATGTGGAGGCCTCGCAGAACCAGGCCTCGGTCGCCGTCATGTCTCGCGACCGCATCGTCACGCGCGAGGACGTCGAGGAAGTCACGGAACGCGCCAAGGAAATACGCCTGCCCGAAGGCCGCGAGGTGATGCACACCATCACCCAGAACTTCAGCCTCGACGGACAGAGCGGCATCGTGAAGCCCGAAGGACTCCAGGGCGCGCAGCTGCTCCTGAACATGCTGCTCATCCACGCCCGCAACGACCCTGTGAAGAACATGCGCAGCGTCGCCGTCTCCGCGCAGCTCGATGTCGACGACATCGTCTTCAGCGGACTCTGCTCGGCCCTCGCGGTCCTGACCCCGGACCAGAAGCGCAACGGCGTCGCCGTCATCGACCTCGGCGGCGGCACCACGAGCTACCTCGCCTATGCCGGCAACGTCATGGCGGCGGCAGGCTCCCTCGCGATCGGCGGCGAACACGTCACGAACGACCTCGCGCTCGCCTTCAACATCCCGCAGTCGCGTGCCGAGGAGCTGAAGCTCCAGCACGGCAGCGCAATCATCAGCCCCGAGACCGGCCTCAAGCGCATCTCCGCGCCGAACGACTTCGGCAAGAAAGACCAGACAATCTCGCTCAAGGCCTTCCACACGGTCATCAACGCCCGCATGAACGAGACGCTTTGCATCGTCCGTTCACGGCTTCACGACGCCGACCTCCTCACCAAGCTCGGCGCCGGCATCGTCTTCACCGGCGGCGGAGCCGCGATGCCCGGCCTCTGCGAACTCGGCCAGTCGATCTTCGGCGTGCCATGCGCCATTGGCGAGCCGTCCGTCTTCAGCCCCGCACTTGACAACGTCCCCAACCTTCCGGCCTACGCAACGGCCATCGGCCTGATCCAGTACGGCATCCGCACGTACCACGACACAGGTGTGAAGGACTTCATCAGGAGGATTTTCGGACGATGAACGATTTTAACTCCAACCTTCTTCTCGTCGGCGTTGGCGGGGGCGGATGCCGTTTCGCCTCAGCCGCCGCCACACGCTTCGGCCCCGGCATCCAGACAATCGGCTTCGACACCGACGCCGTCACCTCCCGCTCCATTGCGGGCATGCGCTGCATGCTCATCGGCGCGACGCGCTATGACGGCTGCGGCACCGGCGGCGACGTTGTCAAGGGCCGCACGGCCGCCACCGACGACGCCGAGACCATCCGCACCGCCGTCAGGAACGCGCGGATCGCCGTCGTTGTGACGGCCCTCGGCGGCGGCGTCGGCACCGGCGCCACACCCCAGGTTCTCTCTATCCTCCGCTCGCTCGGCATTGTGTCGCTCTGCGTCGCCACGCTCCCCTTCGAATTCGAGGGCAAGGAGCGCGGCTCCGTGGCCCAGCGCGCGATTCCAGTGCTTGAGGAAAACACCGACGCCCTTGTCGCCATACGCCTGGACGACCTATACGCCCCCGACAGCAACGCTCCGCTTTCGCAGGCTATGTCCGCCGCCGAGTCGCGTCTCGGCGAAGCCCTGACGTTCCTCTGGTCGCTCATGCTGAATCCGGGCTACATTTCGCTCGGCCCGGCCAAACTCGCCTCGTTGCTGATGCAGTCGGCGGGCCGCTGCCGCTTTGCGGTCGCGACGGCCGAGGGAGAGGGGCGCGCCGCCGAATGCGTCAGCGCGCTCTGTCGTTCGAACATGCTCGGTCAATCCCCGACATTCGACGGCGTTCAGGCCGTCCTCGTGGGCGTTCTCGCAGGCTCCGACCTCCGCCTTGTCGAACTCTCCGACATCTCCGGCCGTCTGCGCTCAGCGCTTCCCTCGGCCTGCTCGTTCAACATCTCGACCGTTCTCGACGAACGACACGCCGGCACAATCAAGCTTGTGGCCCTCTTCTTCGACTCCATCCGCGAGCAGGACGCCGCAACGCAGGAGGCCGCGGCCGACGAGCTTCAAACCCCGGCAGGCGAACAGCGCCGTCCGCGCCGCCGCACCCGTCCGGACTCGAAACTCTCGCTCGGCGCGTCCGGCCGCGGCCGCTTCCAGGGCGTGGAAGGAACCATTCTCAACGGAGAGGACCTCGACGTCCCGACCTACCTGCGCCGCCGCATAACGCTTGACCGCTGATTCTCGAATGCAGAATGCAGAATGCAGAATGCACAATGAAGGTCTGAAGGTCGGAAAGTCGGAAAATCCGAAAGTCGGGGAAACGGATAAACGATGCAACGATGCAATGACGCAACGATGCAACGAATCGAATGTTCGGTTGATCCTCGCCCCGCTGCGCGGCGTGACGCACCTGTCGTTCCGCCGCTGCCTGATGAAGCACTTCGGCGGGCTTGACGGCGCGGTCTCCCCCTTCCTCACGACAGTCGCCGGCTCGAAGATAAAGGCCACGCACCTCGCGGACATCCTCCCCGAGGCGAACGGTTTCCTGCCGCTTGTGCCGCAGATCATCGGGAAGGACCCCGTGCAGTTCCGCACACTGCTCCTCGCCGTCCGCGACCTCGGGTACACGCGCTGCGACCTGAACATCGGCTGTCCGTGGCCGCTGATTGTAAAGAAGGGGCGCGGTTCGGGCCTCCTGCGCGACGCCGACAACCTTCGCCGGATGCTGGACGCCGGATGCGATGTCATGGGCGACGGGCTCTCCGTCAAGGTGCGTCTCGGCATCGACCGCCCCGGTCTGCTTCTTGAGCGCATGGAGATATTCAACTCATATCCGCTTGCGGAGATGACCATCCACGCGCGCACGGCCTCCCAGCGGTACGAGGGGGATGTCGACCTTGACGGCTTTGCCGAATGCCTCGCCGCCGCCAAGGCCCCCGTGGTCTACAACGGCGACATCCGCACGGCGGAGGACTGTCGCCGCCTTGCCGAACGCTTTCCCTCGGTTTCCGGCTTCATGATCGGCCGCGGCATCGTGACCGACCCGGCTCTTGCGCTCCGCATTCGCCACGCCTTCGCGCCGGGTGGCGGACAATCCGCCCCGCCGACGTCTTGGCGGGCCTACGAGACCTTTGTCCGCGACTACGGCGAGACAACGCGCGCCGAACTCTTCGGACCGGGTTCGTTCCTCGGGCGAATGAAGGAGTTCTGGAGCTACCACCACGCCGCCTATCCCAATGGCGAGGCCCTATGGCGCCGTCTCCGCACTTGCCGCACCTACGCGGAATACGACTCGATTATCGACGGACTCTTCCAATAGTGGCACAATTGGAGAATGCATGCCTTGCATCTCACACTCCATCTGACCGACCGCTGCAACCTCGCCTGCCGCTACTGCTACCAACGGCACGGCGCGGCTGACATGTCGTTCGACACGGCGGCCAGGGCCGTCGACACGCTGGCGACGGGGCGCAACCCCGGCGTCATCTTCTTTGGCGGAGAGCCGCTTCTCCGCAAGGACCTCATCTTCGATCTCATCGACCGCTGCGAGACGCGGGAGCCGAACCGATTCCACTACAAGGTCACGACGAACGGCACGCTGCTCGACGAGCCATTCCTCGAAGAAGCCGGCAAGCGGCGTCTCGCCATTGCCCTCTCGTGCGACGGCGTCCGCGAGGCGCACGACGCCTTCCGCGTCGACCAGTCGGGGGCCGGTACATGGGAGAGGGTGGGGGAGTCGCTGCGTCTTCTGCTCCGCCATCAGCCCTACGCGCCGGTGATGATGACGGTGAACCCCGAAACGGCATGCTTCTTCGCGGAATCGGTTCTTTGGTTTCGCGACATTGGCGTACGCTACCTCATCTCCTCGCTCAACCATGCCGCGGACTGGACCGATGCCGACTTCCGCGTACTCAAGCGACAGTACCGCCGCCTCGCCCGCGCCTACCTCGACGACCACCGTCGCGGACGGAAGTTCTACTTCGCCGCATTCGACAAGCGAATCGCCGCGCGCGTCCATCCCGAATTCGGCTGCTCGTGCCTCCTCGGCCGCCGCCAGATATCCGTCGCCCCTGACGGCGCGCTCTACCCCTGCGTGCAGTTCGTCGGCCACCCCGAATGGCCCATCGGCTCAGTCGCGGACGGCATTGACGAGGCACGGCGCGAGGCGCTCTTCCAGCGCAACGAGGCGCCCAAGGCCGCATGCGCAGGATGCGCGCTCGAAGGACGCTGCCACAACCGCTGCGCCTGCATGAACTTCCAGACGACAGGCGGCCTGGAATCCGTCCCGCCCATCCACTGCGAACACGAACGCTTCCTTCAACCGCTCTGCGACGAACTCGCCGCCACGCTCTACGCCGAACGCAACCAGCTCTTCATCCAGCAACACTACAATCCCGCATTCCCAATCCTGTCGATACTGGAGGACTTCGCTTGACCAAGAGCCCACGGGTGGTTTCAACGCAGAGACGCAGAGAGGCAGAGAAAAGCAGAGTTTTTGATGAGAATGCGATAACTTGTTTGCAGAATAAGGACCAGGGGAAAAGATGAACATGCTCAAGAAGATTGCCCAGTTTCTGTTTGAAACGGTTTTTGGCCCATTCGTGTTTTGGTGTGCGGCGGCTTTGGCGTTTTTTACGTCGATAATCCTCGCATCGCCGCTCGGCAAGTTCGGCGCCGCACTTGGCGACATTGCGTTAGTGGCGCTCGTAGTCATGTCGCTTGTGGCCGTCGCGGCGTTTTTCCTAGCGCTGGTTCGGCGTCAGTGGAGACGCGCGGCAGGGCAGTTCCTTCTCGGCATTGTCGGGGTTGTCCTTTTTTGCATAGGTTTGACAGCTTCATGGCTGGTCGCCGCCGTCATCGCCCATGCTACTTCGTCCGGCGGTGCGCGGGCGCGGACCGCCGAATTGCCAGATGACGCCTCTTCCAGTTTGGCGTTCAAAGTCGAGTTCCGCCCTGCACACCCATTTCTCGCCGAGTACGACAAGTGCATTGTCTTTTCGTCCGGTAAGCGCATTGGCATCTACCCGGACACCGGCGGCGCAGGGCCATTTGCCGTCTATCGGCTCCCGACGGACGAATACTACCTCGTGGACGGGCTGAAGCATGACTTCGTCCGTAGCGACTACCGCGTCAATGTGACGAACGAGACGGTCGAGAAGATGGTCAAAACGGTCGGCGGGGATGGCCCGTGGTGGATCAAGATACCAGATGGTACTCTGGAGGTAATTGGCCAAGGGAGCGACTCCATGGGGGATTACTACATAAGGGTCAGAACAGAATCCGGCGAAACGGAAGTGGACAGCGGAACGCCCGTCGGCGATTCGCTTGGGGGACGCAAGTTTCTCGGGCTTCTACACCCAGACGGAAGTTTCGAGGCGGGAGATGGCGATCCTTATGCGGATGTCATCGAACCTTCTTGCAATCAATAACAAAGAACGGCCCCGCACCAACGCCTGCGGCGCAAAACACGGAGCAGCCGGAGGAAAGAGGCAGGAAGTGTTTTTGAAAACCTCTGCGCCTCTGCCTCTCAGCCTTCTTGCCTATAAAATA
>JAEEGI010021369.1_pt1 | contig 12867 bp, 11 predicted proteins | sample 8958751 | NCBI WGS metagenome assembly JAEEGI01 (sample SAMN16246545, study PRJNA631951) | gut metagenome | biome: gut microbiome; feature: rumen; material: KS-attached | host: Bos | place: Iran: Karaj | collected 2018-10 | reverse complement strand
ATAGCTTCATCCCTTTCTTCTTGAAGTTTCTCAATTTCAGATTTCTGAGCATCTGTTAAAGATTCTTCATCAATGAAAGCAAATCAGAATCGTCCTCACTTTCATTCTTTTTGAATCTGATTACCAGAACCAAATCAGTCTCTTTTTGGATGTTTCATTACTTCTCCAGATCCGATTTGTTGTTGCATAACCATTTGTGGTCTGCTTGTGTCTACTGCTCCAGATAAAGCGGATTCGTTCTTGGCTGCATTTACTCCTACTCATGTAGCTAATACTACAGTTGAAAGTCATAGAATCGCAGCTAATCTTTTTCATTTTGTGTTCATGTTTGTAATATTAAAGATTAAAATATTCTCTTAGAGAATGTTTCCTCATGGAAACGATGGCATTATAATCATTGACCTTAAAATAAACTTAAACTCATTTTTTAGTTAGTTACTTGATTCTCTTGAAAATTCCAACTTCAATGTCATCTACTTCCTCTCATTTCTCAATTTGGCATTCATCTCATATCTCAACTTCACATTCATTGTGGCATTTCTCACATTTCTCATCTCTGTTTTCACATTCATCCACCCATTCATCATCTACCTCATCCCATCATTTGATTTGGAACTGTATCATATTCTTCACCATCAATTATTAATTTTCATCATTCAAATACCACCATTCAATCGTAATCAGTTGGTGATCTTGCTTCTATATCCAAAGTTCATCAGTAAATATATAAGTTTCCATTTGAATCTATTCCGTCAGTATCTCATGCTCACATTACAATTTTGATATATCCATCATTCATTGTAAAAGAAACTTCATAAGAATCTGACTTACTTGCTGCATTTATTCAGTCATCAGATGCTGTAATATCAATATTTCATCCATTCACTTGAATCATAGTTCATTCAATTCATTCAGCTCAATTCATAACAATATTTCCATCATCAATCTGAACTACACTTGTTCCATGAATCGCATCATCTAATGCATCTATTGTAAAATCTCATCATCAAATATAAATATATCATAGACTATCGTCATCATTATTTTCTGCATGTAGTCAGTCAGTTCATGCATTAAGTACAAAAGTTCCATCTAAAATTCTGATTGAATCATTTGCATCAATAGCTTTTTTAGAAGCTGTGATATTGTAAGTTCCACCTGTGATTTTTAGGTCATCTTTTGATACTATTCAGTTTTTTGTAGAATTGATAGTTAAAGTTCCTACTCCATTTAGAGTAATATCCTCTTTGGAAAAGATTACACCATTCGTGTTAGTTTCTCCATCATCCACAAATTCATCAGTAACTTCTAATGTATTTTCACTATCAGTAGTGGTCACAAAAACTTTGTCAGCTTGTTTTACATAGATACATGGCGAATCTGTATTAGTAATACTTACACCATCAAGCACAATTTGAACTTTATCTTGATCTCAGACTTCTACATGTACAGTTACATTTTTAGCAGCTCATTGAAGGACATAAACTCATTCACTCGTTATAGTAATATCTTCTCCGTCTGAGACTGTATAATATTTAGCATTAGTCAGATCAGCAGTTTGCTCTAAATCTCTATCAGTAAATAATTCTGATGCAGAATAAATCGCTCATTTGGTTTGAGTAACATTCGTGGTTTTAGTTTGAGAATCATTGACCGTTGAAGGATTTTCATTCATTTCAGCAACTTTTTCAGGAGTTAGGTTGCTTGTGCATCATTGTAAGATAATAGCCATTCAAAATACGAAGACTATTGAGAGTAATAATTTTTTCATGGTTGTATATTGGTTAAAATATAAATGTTATTCATTTTGACGATGGCATTATACATATCAATCTTAAAATAATCTTAAATCTGAAATAACAGGTAAGATATGTAAAATTTATAAAAATCAAAAAACATAGCAATCATTAATCCTAATTGCAGATGCGATATGATACCATTAATTGAATAAAAATATAATTTATTATTCTTTCTTACCTCAGTAAACTATGTAAACAAATCATTTATAATAAAGTAACAATAACAATATAGCTATTCCACTAGTTATTCAGAGAGTTACTAAAATAGTTTTTAAAAGAGTTTTACTCCATTCCTTATAGTATTCTCTCAATTCTTTATGATACAATTCATTAGCATGTTTTGTTGCCTTTTCTGTTCTTTCTGCAATCAAATATTGCTTCATAAAAGGGCTTTCTTTTCACACCATATACATACAATTATTATCAGAAACAATACAGTTTGATGGTGTTTGTAAGTTTTTCTTAATAGCTTGATTTAATACTGAATCAATAACAGGGAAGAATTCGCATTTTTCTGTTTCACGTGAGTAATATGTTGTGTCATAATGGTATTTTGAAGATCTATATTTTTTGACATCGTCTATTGTCATTCAATCTTTACATTCCATATTTTTAGAACGTTCAATATCTGAATAACCATCTGATATTAGCCAAGATGGGACTCCGTAATTATAATCAAAAAAATCATGTTTGATAATATCTCATATCTTATATTCTTCATCCTCAAAACGTTCTTTATCAACCACATAAGTATCATCTTCTAACATTTTCTCGATTTTGACCAGCGTTTTACCACTATGCTTGCTTATATAGTCACTTAATGTTGATGTTATTTCAAAATAATCTTTATTGTTGTATGGCTTTCTATATCGGTTATTGTTTTCCCATGTAATATATGCAGTTATAATAATGGTTGCTATAAGAATAATTAAAAATGCTACCTTAAATAATCTATGCCACCAATACTTATTTAAATCTAAATCATTTCTAAGAATCTTGTTAAGAATTTTTTTCATTTTAATGGATTAGAACTAAATAATTATTTTTATAAATTTAATATACTTAAATTTTTTATTATACTTAATTTTTTTATATATTTTTCAAGCTGAAAGAATTAGAAACCAATTTTTTGAATAAATTCAGATTTTTTTCAAAATTTAAGATTAATTTAAGGTGTATAGTTATACTCCCCATCGTTTTTATATAAACAAAATTCAAAATGGCATGAAATGAAAAGCTATCAGCGATTAGGAAGTTCAATCGTTTTGAATTGAAATATTTGATATCATACGATACAGCTCAGAAGCTCCAACAAGATTTGAAAAAATATGTAATACCTGATTCTTATAGCCAAAAGGATAACTGATTATATACTCTTTCAAGTCTTTACTATGATACTGATGATTATCGCTTTTATCGGGAAAAGGTAGATTGACTAAAATATCGCCGTAAACTTAGAGTTAGACAGTATGAGACAGACAAACCTTTAACAGATGATTCGATAGTCTATGTAGAAATCAAGCAAAGAGTAGACCGTGTAACTCAAAAAAGAAGAGTTCCGATGACATATAAAGAAGCGATGGATTTGTGTAATAACGGAATCATCCCACCACATGAAAAAAGAGATGAACCAGTGATATTTGAGTTATATCAATTCATAAAACAGAATAATCTGAAACCGAGCTGCATAACTAGCTATATGAGAAATGCTTATTTCGGGACAGATTATGATACATGACTTCGTGTAACATTTGATACGAATATCCGTTATAGAAAGAAAAATCTGAATTTAGCGGATAAAGAAATATGAGAATTCATGATATCTCCTGATAAAGTGATTATGGAAGTGAAAGCTAATGACCGTGTACCTTACTGGCTAACTGAGATGATAGCAAGTTACAACTTTCGTTTAATTCGTGTAAGTAAATATTGTCAGTGATTAGAAACATCAGATGCAGTACCTCGCACGATATTCTATATCGCTGATGATGTAGCTGAGTAATCGTCATCCTGAACGAAGTGAAGGATCTTATGTATTAAATAGTTTTACACCTAAGATTCTTCGGCTATAGCCTCAGAATGACAAATTGTACCTTTTATTCTTTAAATATAAATAACAATGGAAGCTTTTATTCAACAATTTACAGATTCTTTATGATCTATCCAAGATCTTACATGAACATTCTCTGTAATGGACCTTACCATGTGAATGTTATTAAGTTTTATTCTTACTGCATTCTTATGACGAGTTTATAAAAAAACTCACCGTGGAACATCATATACACAAAGTTATGTGTTTACTCTGGTTATGATGTGAATGACTGTGTGTGTAATTATGCTTATTGTATGATCTAATATCGCCCGTGCTTTCTCATTGGTTTGAGCATTATCAATTATCAGATTTAGAAATGCCATGAAAGAAACACGCGATATATGATTTATGTTTGCCGCTATGGCAATATGAATGGCTACATGAACTAAATTCTATGTTTTGGCCATTATCTTTACACTAGCATTAGCATTGGTTATCTTCATTATGAATCGTTTTAATTGGTTTAAACGTGAAGCCACAAGTCAGATTTTAAAAATTCAGGTAAAAAACACGGTAGATTTTGATCATATGTTTGATGATGTATTTGTAAAATTCACTAATGTTTCAGATTTGATAAGTATTGATTCAGTAAGATGATGAGCTTTAACTGAATTAGTTTATAATGTTGATATGAAAAATCCTAATAAAAAACAAGAATTCTTATGAGAAATTAAAAAGCTAAATGATAATTTGAATGTAACATTGATTACATGATATAATACTACAGATTTATAAAAAAGCCTCCCTTTGGTAAGGGAGGTGGCGAGTAAAACGAGCCGGAGGGATTAAATCCCCCTGTCGCTACGCTCCTTCCCCCTTACCGAAGGGGGACCAAGAAAAAATAGTTTAATTCTATAAAAACATCCCATGTCATTAACAATGAAAAGATATCGATACCTAATATTACTTAGCATTCTATTTTTATGAGTTTTGGTATATTACGGTACATATAGGGTAATTTCCATAAATATTATGGATTCATGAAAAATTACAGTTAATCGCCCTCTACATAAATCACATATAATAAATGAATAATTATCGTTAGAAAATGAAAATACATTTTATCACTAAACAATAGTCCAATTTTACCTGTTGTTATTATTATTGTTATTGTTGTTATTGTTATTATTGTTGTTATTGTTACTGCTCCTACTAAATCCAGATCATCTTCCAAATCTAGAACTACTACTTGGAGCATAATGAGGAATTATACTAAAAATATCATTAGATAATTTTACTCAGTCAATACTTTTATCTATACAATTCGCATTAATTATTTCTTGTGGTACTGACTGACCTATTTCTTTTAAAACCAATCCAGTTTTATTACCTATAATATTCGCCCCAGGATAAGAAGATAAAAAATTAAAAATCTTGTCTATTTCATCTTGTGATAATTCATAATATTTCGTTAAATCGACACATTTTTTAAACCTAATTAATTCTTCATATGTCTCTGGATTTTTCATCATTTTAATTCATTTATTTTAAATAATAAAACTCAATATTTTGAAAGGGCAAATTTATTGCTTGAATATGATAATAAGCATTATTTTTTTGCTTCAAATAATGATAATCTCTTAATGAACTCGTCGTAAAAAGTATATTATTTGGTTTATCAGTAGAATATTCATCAACATACTGTTTTATCATATTTGTTATATCATATATATAATAATCTTTATTATTTTTACAATTATCCAATACTCATTTATAAACTTGATGAGTCGCTATATGTCTCTGCTTTGTTCTCTTTTCATCTCCATACGTAACCAAATTACCACTTAATAACATAATATACAAAGAATTATTTTCCGGATAATCACAAAGTTCATTAATAATATTTTTTTTCATATAAATTTGAACTTTACTTTCAGGGGTAATATAAATTATATCTCTTTTATATTTTAATATTTGAGATTTTAATTGAATCTTTGTTTTATCAACTTTTAATAAAAAACTATTAGAGTCATAAATGTATTTTAAATTCTCATCTTGATTTATGATTTCAACTAATGATGAATTATCCGAAGAATTATCTTTTGGAATATAATCTTCATTATCTTCTAACCTCATCTTATTTACATATTCATAAACAAAGTTATCATTAAACTGATCTTTCTGAAAATTTCTATCTTGATATATTTTTTGCTGTAATTTACATGTATAACTCTTATCACTCTTATAAACATTTTTTACAAAAGGACAACCAGTTTTACACAAATACAAATAACCACACTTCGTACATTCTTCATTTAAAGGCTTTTTATTATGATTTAGGAAAATTTTATTTCTTGCTTCCTGTAATATTTCATCTACAGAATTTGTATAGATATTTCCATAATAATAATCCGGATTTTTTTGTCATCTTACACAAGAATAAATATCTCCATTTCTTTCTAATAAAAAGAATTTTTCTCAACAATTATCACAATTGCTACAATATTCTGGACCAAATTCAGCAAACCATGCCCCATTAACACCAGCATCTAAATCTGTACCATCAAATTCTTTATGCATAACATCATAAAGTTTAAGCTGTTCTTCCTCAGAAATATGATGCAAAATCCCATTCGAATTATAATCAAAACCTATCATAAAATTAAAATCATTCATATCAAGACACGTATTTTTATGCAAATATTTTATATCCTCTACTATATTATCTATATATTCAAAATGTTCTTTAAATATCGTCGCAGAAACCTTCTTTTTGTTCGGTATATCTCTTAATAATTCAATATTTTTTAGAATTTTATCTAATGTTTTATTATTTCACCTTGCTACTCTATATTCATCATGTAAAAACAGTGGCAAATCCAAACTTCCAGATATAGAAACATTATATTCCTTTATTGTCTCAATATGATTCTCCAAATTATACAAATTTGTCTTAATATGTGGAGCTCCTAATTTAAAACCACCATCTAAAATAATCTTTTTATTTTTTTTATAATAATCAAAAATATACTTAATTAAATCATGAAAATCATCTTTTGATAATGTTGTTACCTCACCTCAATGCAAAGAAATATTAAATGGTATTACCTTTTCTTTTCTTAATTTTTTTACAGCAAAATCTAGTGTATCCAAAACTTTTTTATCTGTTTTATCTGCAACAGTATTATCTTCCAAATAACAGTACTTACAGCACATATTGCATGCCATTGTAGGTACATATAATAAATGTATATATCTATAATCCATTATATCCAACTCTAAGAAACGATATAAAGCTGTTTTTATTCAAATTAATATCTATTAACCACTGTTGGACTTTCCTTAAACGCCCTTTCATTCACACTCGTCGAACGAGGAATAGTAATAGTATATAAACTAGAACACTGCCTAAATGCCGAAGATCATATTTCTTTTAATTGACTATTTTCTCCTATAATAACTTCTGACAAATTACTATCACCATAAAAAGCATGACCTCAAATTCTTGTCACACTATCCGGAATTTCAATTCTCTTTAAAGAAGAACAATATTCAAAACTATCTCATCTTATTTCTGGTAAATTCGCTGGCAAAATAACATTCTCTAATGAACTAGCTCAATAAAAAGACTCTCAACCTAAACGATTTATAGTATCTGGCAATACTATACTTTTAAGCGAAATTGCATTATAAAAAGCTCATCAACCTATTTCCTCTAACTTACTATCCTCTCCAAAAACAACTTCAGATAATCTAGTAGCACCATTAAAAGCATTTCATCAAATTCTTATCACACTATCCGGAATTTCAATTCTCTTTAAAGAAGAACAATTTCAAAAAGTATTTCACCTTATTTCCGTTAAGTTTTTTGATAAAACAATATTTTCCAAAGAAGACGCTCAATAAAAAGATTCTCAACCCAAATATGTTAATGTATCAGGTAATTCTATACTTTTAATCGAAGTTGCATTATAAAAAGCTCATCCTCCCAGATATTCAAGATTTTTTGGAATGTTTATTTCCGATAAACTTATACAATTTTTAAAAGCCTGCCCCCTTATTTCTGTAATTGTATCCGGTAATTTAACACTTTTCAAAAATGGCATATCCGAAAAAGCATTTCATCTCAAAGTTACAACTTTTTTACCATCATGATATTCAGGGATTTCTGCTGTTCTAAAATTCAACGCTCAAAATGTATACAATCTAACACCATATCATCCATCGACTTCTTCATAAAATATTCTTGGTTTTATAAAGATAACTAGAGCCAGCACAATAGGAATTATTATATACAACCACGTTTTTGAATTATTATATTTAGAATTAATATCATTTTTGGCAGTCATTACTATACTTGATATTTTCTCTTTAGGGCTTTCTTTTACTTTTTTTATTAAATATTTCATAAAGCTAAATTTCGTAAAAAAAGCATACACCAAAATATATACAAACAAAACAACAAATTCTATAATATAGACATTAATTGAGAAATGAAAAAAAATTGAAGAAACAAAAGCAAAAACCAAAATAGAAAAAATAGAAATCATAACATTTTTCCTTTTTATAATATATTCAGGAACTAATGATAAACTATCTGATATTCCAACTTTATCCAATTCTTTATTAATAATCACTTCTAACATTTTATCCTCCGACAGGCTATAAATAGCATCAAAATCTTTAGGAGAAATTGTTGTTTTAGAAGGAATTAATACAGGAACCTCATTTTCAAGTTTATCCATATTTATTCTATTAATCTAATTAAAAAAAATAACCTCGGAAGGTCAGGGATTCGAACCCTGGTTACACAGAGTGCAAACACGTACTCCAAACGTGCGCCTTCAACCGCTCGGCCAACCTTCCATATCGCAAGTCCAAAATAAGAATTCCTACGTAAAATTCAATCAGAATTATCACAAAATTTTTATACTTTTTTTAATCAAAAAAGTTCTCAAAAATTTGACAAAATTGACTATTTTATTTATAATAAATGCAGTTTTATAATTATTTATGATTATAATAAACATAGCCATGGCAAATGATGCAAATAAAGCAAAAATTGAAAGTAAACAAATTTCAGAATCAGACAACATGACGTCTGATGAATTATTAGAACTAAAAAAAGAGTTAGCAGAAGAAATTGTTGATAAATTATTGCAAAAAGATTCAAGCTTATTCTGATTTCTCTTAAAAAAACCAATGTTAACAAATTACTTAGTTGAGGATGGATCTTTGGGAGATATGTTATTTGATGAGCTGTTTGGAAGTCTTTGAGAAGAAATATGATTAATAAGCAAAACTCTTAAAGACTGCAGAGGGTTGCTTAATGAAATTCATAGGAAAAGTGATTTTGAGAACATAAAAACAAAAATTTTTAATAAAATAGACTGAGTAAAACAAACACCTTCTGAATCTCAAGAATCAACAAACTCCCCAACACCCACAGGACAAAGCGCATCATCAAATACAACAGACAAAGCCTGAGAGCATAATAACGAACCAGAAAAATCTGACAATAAACCAACTGAAAAATCTAGTAGTAAACCAGCAGAAGAATCTAAAAACTCTCACAAAACAAATACAACAAAAACAGATAAATCTGACAAAAACGAAGATTTATCAACAAATGAAAAATCAAAAGAGAGTCAAGGAGAAAGTCACGAAATTGACCATTTTAATATTACAGTATCCACTGAAAAAAAGAACATTTGGGAAAATTTAAAATGAAAAGAAAAACCAGCCCTAGAACCATTCGCCTGTGGATTAAAAGTATATGAATCATTAAAATCATCTTGAAAAGTAAAGAATACCAAATATTTAACAGTTGTAGATTTTTCTAAGAAAAGATGAACAAATCGTTTTTTCGTTATAAATATGGATACCAATACCGTAGAATATGCGACAAAAGTTGGACATGGAAAATGATCAGGATGAACAATTGCTACAAAATTTTCAAATACACCTAATACCAATCAATCATCTCTTTGATGATATATAACACCAGATGAAATAAGAAAATCTTCAACTAAACCATGGTCATGACTCAAAATGAAATGACAAGAAAATGGAATAAACAATAATGCTAGCGATCGTTGAATCTATATGCACCCATGAACAGAAGCATGAAGCTTATGATGCTTTACATTACCAAAAAGTATAGCTCACGAAATTATGAACAAATTAAAATGATGATCAGTACTTTTTGCTTTCGCAAGAACTAAAGACTATTTCAAAAAATCTGATTACTTTCAGCCAGATTCAAACGGAAATATAAATGTTTAGCAGAGAATCCTTGAAAAAAAAATAGTTTTGCATATTATTTACAAAACTATTTTTATAATATAAAGCTATACTATGGATTTTTGAATCTTACTAAATAAAAAAATCTGAATTTTGTGATATGGAAAAGAATGAAAATCAACTCTAAATTTTCTACTACGTCATGATATAAAGCCAGAAAATATCACAATTTTAGACTGAAAAACTGTAGATAATTTACCAGAATGAATCAATTCTCAAACATGAGAAAATTATCTGAAGAATTTGAATGATTTTGATTTAATTTTCAAATCTGCAGGTATTCCATATTATCCAGAGATTCAAGCTGTTCAAGACAAAACTTTCACTCAAGTACAGTTTTTCTTTGACCATTATGAATGAAAAGTCATAGCATTGACTGCTTCGAAAGGGAAAACAACAATGACTGCTTTGACAAATCATTTACTACAAACTGCATGATACGACACAAAACTTGTAGGAAATATTTGAACTGCAGTTTTAGATGAAATAGATTTTGAAACTAAACATGACTTTGTAATAATAGAACTTTCCAGTTTCATGCTAGAGACATTGAAAAAGAAAAATTTCTGCTCTATATTGTGAGCTATTTTCCCAGTACATCTTGATTGGCACTGAAATATGGAGAATTATACCAAAGCTAAATTTAATATTATCAACTGAAGTGAACATACAATCGTTTACGAAAAAACTCTAAATGACTATAATTTAAAAGAAAGATTCCCGAATTCACAACTTATTCCTTATTGAGCAGAATCTGAGTTTAGTCGAGATTGAGTATGTTTCTATTCTAAATGAAGACCTGTATTTCCACTATCTGATATAAATCTAATCTGAGAACATAATTTACAAAATATTTCTGCAATCGTAGCTTTGGCTGATTTACTTCAGATTCCTGCTACCACACTACAAAAGGCCATCCAAACCTTCACCGCAGTTCGTCACAGATTACAGTTGGTAGGAAATTTCAAATGAATAGATTTTTACGATGATGCAATTGCTACTACTCCAGATTCTACAATGGCTGCTATGAATGCAATTTGAGATAAACTTGAAACAATATTCCTTGGATGAATCGAATGATTCTGGTTTGATTTCCCTGCTCTAGTAGAAAGAATCAAAAAAAGTCAGATTAAGAATATTGTATTTTTCCCAGACTCATGAGAAAAAATTGCAGAAATGTTATGAGAAGAATGATATACTACATTACACACTCGTGATATGAAAGAAGCTGTAAAGTTCGCTTATGAACACACCAACAAATGAAAAGTTTGTCTACTTTCTACGGCATCTCCTTCATTCTCATGCTGGAAAAACTTTGAAGAAAAATGAGACTTATTCCAGCAATACGTAATAGAAATGTGAAAAGAGTAATTGCATTTTCTTAGAAGAACTATATTTTAATATCAGATTTATTTAAAATATTTTATTATGTCAGAACTAAACACACCAAGTATTCCATACGATATGTACGAATCACCACAAGAGGTCGTGATAATCATACCACTTTGATGAGTAAAAAAAGAATCTGTAGAAGTAAAAATTGAAAATTACAGAATTCTGATTCGCTGATTTAGATTAGCTCCACAGCTCAAAGAATCATGCATTCCAATCCAGGAAGAATGTTATCGATGACCTATTGAATTGGAAATAGAGATTCCTCCACAGGTTTACTTTGATAGAATTCACAGCAAATTAACTCTCGACAATACTCTACAAATAATTGTACCTAAAGCCCTAGTCCCAGACAAAATACAATTAGAAGTAGAATACGAAGACAAAAAATAAATAGAAAAAAACTTGCATACACACCTCAAAAATATAAACTATACTAAATATAGTACATTTTATATACTTTATACAAACCATGAAAAAATTCTGAGTTCTATCTCTATTATGAGTCATTTTAATCTTTTGAACACTAGCATGATGTTGAAACAAGCAAGAAAACACTGATACATCAGATGTTGTAATTGAGGATATTAGTTGAGAAACTGATGCTATAATAAATTACAATGATACATTAGTAGAATTAGCTTCCAAATGTGTCATGTCAGAAGACAATATACGAGATGCCTATGATAGCGAATCTTCTCTTGAGGATATCCAATCATCTATAAGTGACATTATCAATGAGTGTACTAATGTATGAGAAAGTATCAAAAATCTTGGGGACTGGGAATGAGACTCATCTCTCAAAGATTGAGTTATAGCAGTTATTGAAAAAGAAATTGCATACTATTCTAAGTTTAGTGAAGTACTTCCTTACCTACAGAAGGAAGAACTTACAGAAGACGAAAAATGAATATATGATAAAATTTTCGCTGAAGTTGAAGTTCTAGATAAAGAATTATCAGAAGCCAGTCAAAATCTTACAGCAATACAAGAAGAATTCTCAAAAAATCACTGATATAAATTAGAAGATGAAGAGGTAAATGCAGAATAATATAAAAACTTCTAAAAAAGTGGGATAAACAAAACAATTCCACTTTTTTTATATAAAAAAACTTAAATTTTCAAACAAAACAAATAATTAAATTGATTTTTTAAGATAATTATAAAGCGAACAGAAATTCTGTTCGCTTCTTTTCGCCAACAAAACATCATGCAGTAATAAGACTCTGCATAGCAAGAAATCTATTATGTGAAATTCCATTAGCTTTAACAAGAGAAAGGTGACCTTTTAATGGCGATACCACGGCTCTACGTTTATCATCAATTCTGAATGAAAAATAG
>JAEEGI010021368.1_pt1 | contig 12867 bp, 13 predicted proteins | sample 8958751 | NCBI WGS metagenome assembly JAEEGI01 (sample SAMN16246545, study PRJNA631951) | gut metagenome | biome: gut microbiome; feature: rumen; material: KS-attached | host: Bos | place: Iran: Karaj | collected 2018-10 | reverse complement strand
TACCGTTTTGGTGGCAAGGAGATTGCTGGCACTGTTTTGAATGTCACTTTCATAGGTGCAGACGATTACCTAGACTTCGGCGCTCGTATCTACAGCCCCCCCACAGCTATGTGGCTGAGCCAGGACCTTATGGCAGAGAAGTACTACTCCCTCAATCCTTATGCCTACTGCGCCGGGAATCCTGTGAGCCTCGTGGATTCGGATGGGACCGATTGGTATGTTTCTGCAAGTGGTAATCTCAGATGGTTTGATTCAAATAATCCTGAATACATATATGAAGAAGAGACTTATTACCAGATAGGAGCATCCGTTTCCATTCTTCAGGATGATGGATCATTTCTGAATTACTATCAGAATTACCAGATTGGAGATAGCACATCGGAACCGGTTAATGCCGAGAATCTGGTTTTGGCTAATTCTTCCCTGACGGGACTCCTGCTTAGTCGTGCCAGCCACCTCCCGGATTTTGCGAAGGCCGATTTGATGGTCGCCACGATCCATCAGGGTCAGTACGATTTCCTTTCGCACCCGGTAACTCGAAGAACTGTAGGGCTTTTGTCTTCTTTTCTTGGTGTAACTGATCTTGTCGAACTTTTCGCGCAAAGCATTATCGGCAAGGCTTCTCTCACATTTGAGGAGTTAATTCAAATGGGTTATCGGGCCGTAGGTGATAAAAAAAATGTCAGAAGAGTCTTTGGAAGAGATATTCAGAAAGACTTGAAGGAACTCTCAAAAACATATGGAGGGAAAATCAGGAAAGAAGGGAATCGTCAGTTTTTCATCTATAATGGGAGACAAGTCGGAACTCATTTTTCCACAACAATGAAGGTCCCTACATTGAATATCCCCAAAAATGGTTCATCTGGCTTTTATAAAATACGCTATATGAAATGATGGTACATTTAAAAATGCTTTTGCGAGGTATTATTGACAAGATAATAGTCTCAATATATGGAGATTCGTATCTTTTCAAGCGAATCGCCGTTTTTTATCGTGGGTACGGTAATTATTACTATAATCATGGTGTTCTTCCAAAAGAAAGTGTTTTGCACAACGAACTCGGATTATCGTTAGATGAATGGTTAGATGAAAACCGTGCCATTGATATGCTTCATAAGTATTGGATTCGTGAGGAAGAATATGAGAGTAAGTGGAGAATGTTACAAGAGTCCGTTTTCAGGAGATTAGAAAAAAAAGAAATGTTTTATTCTCCCGAAAAAGTTTTTCAATCATCATGGCTCGTTAAAGGATACTATGGAGGAATGCCTTTCCTTGACAAAGAAGATTTTGAACGACTTAAAAAATGCTTGATTTCATTGGGAGAAGATACAATCATAATAGCAGAAGAAGGGAAATCGGGCCCTTTTCCTATTAGGGTACGTCTTCCGGTTATGATTACGTGGGAAGATTTATGGAAAGAAGGATACCTCCTTGCAACCTTTATAAGTCAAGATTACTCCAATTTTTATATTTTTGGGAGTAAACCCATTTGGGGAAAATATGTCGCAACAGAATCTGATCGGATGGTAAACCTGATTGCTTTTTCTGGCGGGAACGATTCTCTATTAGACTCTTATTTACAGACTCTTGATTTGAGCACTGTTTGTTTTGACGGCCAAACGTACCAAAACGAATAACCGGCTCGATAATCCAAATAACGCTATTTCACGTGCATTCAGGCCGGAAGGAGTGCAATATGTTTTGACGGCAACTCAGTAGTCCAAAGAAGTCTTTTTCGTAAATTCTGAATGTCCGGCATATAACCTTGCGGTTTGCGCCTTCCGGCAACATATTCATGAAAAAGGGAAGAGCGTAGGAGACTCATAGGATTCTTGTTTTTTGGATAATGTCACGGAGATCGAGGGACTGCCTGATGTCAGATAGGCCTCATCATAACGGAAACTATAGCCTTCGCCGGGGCGCTGCTCTGTCAGCACTCCGGCTTTCCGCTCATTTACATACACATCCAATTGTCTCATCAGGAAGAAGATTAGACGGTAAGCCTCCGACAAAGTACCCTTGAAGCCCCGCGAAAGCGGGGTTAACTTTGCATCCTAACCTTTACAGTCGTAACAGTTATGATGACACGCGAAGAGATCAAGGAGATCGTGGACTATAGCCAGGAGCACGGTGTCACGGTCAAGCGTCGGCTCCATGAGTTGAACATCCCCGAGTCGAACTTCTACTATGCCAAGCGGATGTACGCCCGTGAGGACATGGTTCCGGGCGTGGAGGGTTGCTTCCTCCAGATAACCGGCAATCCGTCACCGGCGGCGCCGATGCCCGGCAACATGTACCGGAAAGGAAGGGGGAAGGAAGTTCCACAGGAAAGCCCCATGACCGTGGAACTCAGGATCGGTCCGGATACGGCCATGCGCGTGCAGGGAGCGATGACCCCCGAGCATCTCCAGGCCATCATGTACGGGGTGGTGGGCCGTGTTTAGCCTGGACGACGGCATGCGGTACTGGCTGTTCACGGAGCCGACCGACATGCGGAAGAGCTTCCACATGCTCTCGGGAATCGTGAACAACCAGATGTCTTTTGACCTGAGGAATGGCGACGTGTTCATCTTCATCAACAAGAACAGGAACCGGATCAAGCTGCTCCGCAAGGAGCCGGGAGGCCTGGTCATCTATGCGATGATGCTGGACTATGGCCGTTTCCACCTGCCCGCTTTTGAGGAGGGAATGACGAGCCATGCCCTGGTCTGGCGGGACCTGGATCGGATGATAAGGCGCATTGTCGATGATCCGAACTATCGGTTGCGATGCCTCCGGAGCGGTATCCGAAAGTACTGAAAACGGAGAAGAAATATAGAAGAAAAACGGCCGTGCACTTGCATATATGGCCGTTTTTACGTATCTTGTAATTGGAAATCAAAGGGTTGGGATGACATCCGAAGAACGCATAAGGCAACTGGAATCAGGGAAAGACACTCTGTCGATTGAAAGTGATCCCCTGGTCTTGAAAGCGGAACCATCAATAGAATGCAGGCTGGTGCGGTTTTTAGTCCCTACAGCCTGCATTTCGAATTCAGATGAAAGGAAAGGTTAACGGGGGTCAGCTATGTGCGGAAAGAGGGGACCACTTTCGATGGGATTTTCCATCATAAAAGGACGACGGTCCAAGAACCGCAACCCAGACAAACACTATAGATACCGAAAACAAAAATCGCAAGATATTGCGATTTTTCTTTGTTTAATCGCGTGACTTCCTTATATTTGCACACGAATCACAATATTTAGTAATTTTCATGAAGGAAATTGGGTTGTTCATCAAGAATAGGCGCAAGGAATTCGGACTTACGCAACCGCGTCTTGCCGATCTGTCACACGTAAGCTGCAACACGCTCGTACGCATCGAGAGGGGAGAGGAGAACACGACCATCGGAAGCCTGGAAAAGGTCCTGGACACGCTCGGCCTGCGGCTGACCGCCACGATCAATGATGCGTTATGAGAGCAGGCGGGGTATACGTGAACGGCATATTTGCCGGTATCATCAAGGAAGAGATAGGGAAAGGGTACACCTTTACCTATGACGACAAGTATTATCGGAATCCATCCTGCAGGGCGATCAGCCTGACGATGCCGAAGCGAAAGAAAGTGTACTTTTCCAAATATCTTTTCCCGTTCTTCTCAAACATGCTCTCCGAGGGGTACAACAGAGAGGTACAGGCGAGGCTTCACCATGTAGACAAGGACGACGATTTCGGCATCCTGCTGGCCACGGCGTACAGGGATACGGCCGGGGCCGTAACCGTCAAGAAGATTTGACATGGATATCAAGGTATGCCCGAGCACGCTCCAGGAAGGCTTCGAAACCTATTCCCCGAAAGCGAGAAGATCCCTTCTGGGAGGCAGGAAAGCGTCCCACATCCTGCCTTACAAGTCGCTGTCCTCCGGTGAGGAACTGACGGAGAACCAAGGGCACCTGTCCCTCTCCGGTGCGCAGAAGAAATATGGCGCCGTCATCGACGGCGGCGTCTTCCGCCTGACAACCCCTGACGAGCAGGGGACATACATCCTCAAGCCCAAGCTGTCAAACTTCGAGAATAGGGACTTCAGTCCCGCGAATGAACACCTGACCATGCAGATCGCCTCCCAGGTGTTCGGAATCCGGACCGCAGAAAACGGGCTGTGTTTCACGGGGGAGGGAGAGCAGGTGTATGTCACCCGTCGGTTCGACGTCCGGCAGGACGGCAGCAAGCTCCAGCAGGAGGACCTGGCTTCGGTCGGCGGGATTTCGAAATACACCCACGGGCCGAATTACAAGTACGATGCCCTCGACTATGTGGATCTGGCCAGAATCATTAGGGAAAGCATCCCCGCCTGGAAGATCGAACTCGTAAAGTATTTCGACCTGGTCCTGTTCAACACGGCATTTTGCAACGGTGATGCCCATGTCAAGAACTTTTCAATCATCCAGACCACACAGGGGGATTACATGTTGTCTCCGGCCTATGACTTGATCAATACACAGCTGCATATCCCAAGCGATTCAATCTTCGCGCTGAAAAAAGGATTATATCCGGGATGGAATCCGGAATTCGGGGTATCCGGGAAGGATTTTCTGACATTTGGCAAGGCGATCGGGCTTGAAGAAGACATCGCAAGGAAAGAATTGGAGCGGTTCTGCGCCGATTATGCAGAGATCGACAGACTTGTTGGGAATTCATTCCTGTGTGACGACTTGAAGAAAAAGTATCTTGATTTATATCATGGCCGGCTGAAATACTGTCTTCGTTGTGGGGTGTGATACTATCCGATAGACCGGACGCGTCACAGGATTCAAGAGGATTGTACGGCCGGCGTCCGAATACATGATTCTCGGATGGATGTTTTATGATGAATGCAGCATTGGCTCGTTTGTCATCGGCCGTCTACGAGAAGGGCGGCCGCTTCTTTGTCCTGAGGCGGCTTTCCGGGCCGCTGGTGGCCTCCTGCCTGTTCGGTGGAGCGGACGAGGCCACATACTTGACATACCCTGTTCCAAAACAAAATAAACAAATTTGTTTATTTGCCTGTTTTTTGTATCTTTGCGACATGGATAGGATAAATGCATATAAAGGTATTGCGCCAGGGAAGATCATTGCCGCTTGTCTACAAGATGGCAACATGACACAACGAGAGCTTGCCGACATTATCGGAGAGCATTACCAAACCCTGAATGCAATTATTAGGGGAAAAAGAATGATTTCTATTCCACTTTCATTAAAACTCGATGATGCATTGCATTTTGAGCATGGATTCTTTGCAATAATACAAACCTATTATCTGCTCCGCCAAGAAAAACAAAACAAGACAAAAAGCGAAACACATCCCAAGATCAGGAGAGTCGTTTTCTGGGACATCGACATGAGTACATTAGATTGGACTCTTAACAAGGATTTCATAATTAACAGAGTAAGAGAAAGAGGAAACGCTGAAGAAATAAATTCCGTTAACGAATATTATGGAGTTTATTGAGGATAAACCACTCCATTATGAAACCGTAAAGCCGGTTCTCATCAACACATTGAATGCCCTGATGGAAAATCCGGTTTTCAACAGTTTCAACCTCGTTGGAGGCACCAACCTTAGCCTGAGATTCGGACATCGCTGTTCGGACGATATCGACTTGTTTACCGATGCCGAATACGGAAGTCTCCACTTTGCACAGCTGGAAAAGGAACTGTCAAAAATGTTTCCATACTTTGACAATCCTGACAAATCCGGGATTGTCGGTTTTGGCAGAATGTATTATGTTGGCCTGAATGAAGAAAACGCCGTCAAACTTGACCTCATGTATACCGACCCATTCATTTCCGGTCCAGAAATCATCGATGGAATACGTTTTGAACCTGTCAATCAAATAGCCGCCATGAAAATGGAGGCCATCAATGGCGGAGGACGTAAAAAAGATTGGTGGGATATTGACCATCTATTGAGCATTTATCCATTCGAAGACCTGATGCTTCTCCATGAGAAATGGCAACCGTGGCTGCATGAAGAAGAAAAGATTCTAGATGCGCTTGTTGATTTCTCAAAAGCTGATTCGGAACCGAATCCCAAATGCTTGCTTGGAAAGGATTGGGATTTTATCAAATTGCATATTATCCGCCAAGTTGAATTGTATACTCAAAAAACACAAAAAAGCACCTAAAGCGTACAATTCATTCAAATAATCCAAACGACAACAAACCTAAACCAAAAAGCATAAACAGAGGCCTACAAATAACCTTATCTTCAATGACAAGAGAATCCAGGGGTTTTCGGCAATAATTCCAACCCTCTTGGAAAGATTGTAATGCTGGAGCAAATCATCCAGAATCGCGTTGCTATGATTCAGAATTCCATGCCTTCGATTCTCAACGGCCTCGCGCCATAAGGAATCAATGATGGCTTTTTCTTTCTTAGGACTCACCCGGGTAGATCCTGGAAATGCCGAAGGGAAATGACCCAGGTTGTCTCTTGCGAAAGAGATTCAGGTGTCAATCTACTGCCCGGTGTTGAAAACTTCATTAGTTTTTGCCGGGCAGAATTGTTATATTGCGGAGGGGAGGGAATGAGTTTGAGATTTGAAGGCTTGCATATTATCCATTATTTATTATCACAGTAATACGGTAAAAACAAACGAAGCAATGTTATCTGTCGATTATATTCCAATGCAGTATTACGATGCCATTTTCATCCATTTCGCGGATGACGATGGTAGAGTGCATCATATAATTCTAGATGGAGGTGAAATCAAGTCTCCAAAGTATTGCTATTATAACAGACTAAAAGAAAGACTTGAGGAAATCTTCAACAGGGGTGAATCAATCGATCTTTGGGTAATAACTCATATCGATGATGACCACATTGGGGGCCTTTATAGTTTTATAAATGATATTGGTTTTTTCGAGGATCATCAGCATCAATTAAATGAAGTTTGGATGAATTATGGTGGTGTAGGAGATTATGATGTACAAAGGGGCGGTACAATCGGATATAGTGGTGGAAAGAAACTTCGAGACGTTTTGCACGAGAAGGGCATTTGCGTGAAAGATGAAATCAGAGCCGGATTTATTACGTCTATTGCGACAGCAGAAATAGTCGTTATTGCTCCTGATAGTGATTCATACAATCGCTATGTTGCGTGGTGGGACAAAAAAGAGTTTGGAAATAATGTGATAACATCCGATGGACTGATATCTGGAGGTGATTGGGATTATGAGATACAATTCAAGGATTTCGATTTGAACCATTACGAGGAGGATAAAGATGTAAAGAACAACAGCAGTATAGCTTTTGTTTTGACATACCACAATTATTGTCTGTTGTTTTCTGCGGATTCATGCTCCTCTGAATTAATGACTGGACTAGAGAATGTAGGTATCGTAAAGGCCGGGAAGATCAAACTAGATCTTGTTCATATTCCCCATCACGGCAGCAGCCACAATAGTTCTTTTGAGTTCTTGAAATCCATAGATTGTCCACGATACACTATCACTGGTAATGGCGAAAATAGATTTAGACTGCCAGACAAAGAAACCATAGCCAGACTAATTGCGGCAAACCCTAATGGATGTGAACTTCACTTCACGGAGAGGAATAGCAAACTTGAGGAGATTTTTGTTGGTGAAGATGACTACATTATCAGTATCTGTTTCAATGCTTCTTATGTTTTTGAATAATATGAAAAAGGATTTTGGGTGTTCAGTAAAGCTTAAAGCCAGCAATATGGGTAGTGCCGTCCTGGTAAAAGAAGGGGAAACATATTATTTGCTTACAGCTGCGCACTTGTGTGAAGACAAGACTGAGAAGAACACCATTTCAATTACCGATACTGAAGGGGCAAAACTTGAATTCAGCAATCTTAACAGAGTGCTCTCTCCAAGTAAGGATGGTGCGGATATTTGCATAATGAAACTTCCCGCAGATGTTGCTATGGCCATATCAGAAGAAGTTAGGTGTGCAATGTTTGAAGGGTCGGGATATCCTTGTGAGATAGATGGGTATCCATCTAATGCGAGTGATAAGAGAATGAGGATAGAGGATGGTTGCAAGATAGCAAAAGAAACTGAAGTGGGCGATGGGCTCTATGTAGAATTGAAACAACCTCGTGCTGACGGACTTAAGTTGCAGGATGTTAAAAATGGCTTGTCCGGTTCCGGTGTGTTTGTCGACTCCAATGGAGAGAAGTATCTCATTGGAATTGTATATAGAGTAGAAGAAGCCAACAATTTGTTTATTGGCTGGAAGATGCAGAAGATTAACGATCTCCTGAAACGCGAAGGTTGGGAAGAAATCCCTCTGATTCCCATTGAACTCCGACAACAGCTTATTGAGCAGTACAATAATCTTATTCGGAATTCGGAGTTTGTCTTATCCCGCATCAAAAATAAAATTATCGGGCAAGTGCAGTTACCCCGTAATGCTTACAAAACGCAGTTAGAAGAAGCCATTAGTGACAATAGGATTGTGATTATCACTGGTGAGGCGGGTATCGGTAAGTCAGCCCTTGCAAAAGAGGCTCTCTCAAACCCGGAATACAAATCGGTAGCTGTTGTTGGTGGAGATTCCGCTGCAAACTGACCCCCTTGTTCCCATTTTAAACTGACCCCTCGTTCCGATTGAAAGTGACCCCCACGTCCTGATGATGGGATCTATAATAGAAAGCAGTCTGGAGCTGTTTTTCATCTCAGCAACCTGCCTTTTTTCATCAGATGAAAAGAGAAAGATCAGGGGGTCAATTAGAAGGAGAATGAGGGGGTCAATTTAGAGGGGATTTTCCAGTTCAGATTTGGTTTCGTCAAAACGAACAATTAAGAAAGCGTTTCCCTGCGCATCTGCATGGTCAAAGATATTATAGAGGGCTTCCGTGATGCTATTATTCACGGGAGTCATATCCTTATGATGAAAATAGCGAGCCTTCAAGTATTCACTAACTCTACGTCCATATACTTCTTTCTCAGAATCCAGTATGCGTTGAAGGTTCAGAACGCTTTCATCATCACTTGCAGCATAATCCTGTTGCCCTGCCCAATACTGCCTTAGTCGATACTTCTCCCATAGAGTTATGCCTATTTCGTTAGATTGATCCAGATAGACAGGAATTCTTTTCTTATTAAATTCTTCTATTAAGCAAGCCAACGGTGCGATATGTTCAGGCTTGAGATAATGAGCAGGATAATCCCCAAAGACAAGACTAAGCCCATCTCTGTAATCGTCGATTTGTGAACGAAGTTTACAGATATCCTCAATCTATTCTTTTCGATCGAAACGTATGAACGAAAAGCACTTCATAGATACAAAAATAACTAACTTTTGCAATAAAGATGCATTTTTCTACTAAAAGTTACGGATTCTTGGGGTCTTTGAGGGAGGAGTCGCTGGAATTTACAATCTCAGGGTCTAAAACACGGATCTTCGGAGGGGGCGACGTGGTGTCTCTTTTCGCTCAAACCATTAGGGATAGATGCCTCCGGACTCAACCGATATCCGGGAAAGACATGATCAGAACGAAATCAGTCGAGCATAATACTTTAAACTGACACACTGGAGTGGAAGACAAAACAAATCAGAGGGATAATCATTCATTACGAAGTTATATTCTAAGGTCTCATAAGAAAAAAAATGTATATTTGTAGCAAATACTGTAGACGATTTCTAGAGAGAAATCCGATTTGCGGACATTCCTGAAACTTGGAAACTTTTACGGCTTAGTGTCTGGCAATAGGATATCCCTCGTGCAGCGCACGGGGGTACCTATGATAGTAAGCCAGGTTTTCCAAGACCCCAGGACTATTACAAGGGCCCCTGTGTTTTTGTCCGTCAGTTAGATACAGGCTGCCGGCATTGTTGCATGGATATTTTGTCACTTCTTTTATGTATCAAACCGTCGGCAGCCTTTTGTGACTTTTTTTGCGGGATTATTGAGATGAAGAATTTATTATTTATACTGATAATCAGCATATTGACACTCTCGTCCTGTCAAACGAAGAGAGAGGTAGCACAAGTTTGGGATTATATCCAGGAACGGCCGGATAGCGCTTTGGCGACGCTGAACGGGATGGACGCATCGGCCTTCCATGGACGGACGCTGGCGGAGTACCGTCTTTTGAAGGTGATGGCGCTGGACAAGAACTATGTGAATGTGGCATCGGATTCTTTAGTGATGCCTGCGTATCAGTTCTTACGGAAGCATGGACCCAAGGAGAAGGAAATGTTGAGCCTGTATTATCTGGGAGTTGTCCGTTATAATGCCGGTGATTTTTCGGAAGCGATTCTTATGTTGGAAGAAGCGTCAGATATGGCAGAGCGGCAGGGAAATCTGTTATATGTGGGGTTGAGCAATAACTTGAAAAGTTATGCTTTTATCCGCACATATTGTTATTCGGAAGCCGTTAAGAGCGCCGAACTCAGTGTTGACGCTTTCAGAGCCATTCCTGATACCTTCCATGTTCAGCGGACAAAGGTTCAATTAGCCGATGCTTACCATGCGACAAAGGAGTTTGAGAAAGCGCTGAGCATCTATCAGGACTTGATCCGCACTTGTGAGAAAGACACGGTTATCATGCGTCGCGTCTTGATCCATTGTGGTTATAGCATGTATTTGGCCCATCCGGAACGGGCCGATTCCTCCATGCGCTATTATGAACGCGCCCTGAATGATTACAAAGCTACATTGGGAACCACGGAAGCTGCTCATTTTGGGGAAATTGCAGCCATGGCTGGAAATACACAATTAGCACATCAAATTGTAAATCAGTTGAAGGCTTCAGGTAAGCGTCCGGAACAGCGGGCTTATCTGGAGTATAAGCTTCTTGTGAAGGAGAACAAACCAAAGGAGGCGATTGTAGCGACAGGAGAGTTCCTTTCATATCAAGAATCCGTGATGACTGATGCCTTGGAGCAGTCACTGGTAAAGAGCCAGCGGAATTATCAGGAACAGCGGAGACGCGCGTCCGAGCATGCCCTTTCTCGCACGAGGTGGATCGGCGCCTTCAGTATCCTATGCCTGATTCTCGCTTTGCTGGCCGTGTGGGCATTCTATTCCAGGAAACATCGGATAGCGTCTCTGGAGCGGGAAGAACTGATCGGTCGTATGGGTGAAGTTACACGGCTGCTGCAGGAATCCGAGCAGAAGAATATGGATATGGCTCAGAACCTTCAGGAGGCTCAGTTGCGCTATGTATCTGCTTATAAGAAGCAATTCTCAAGGATTTCATCCATAATCGAGAATTATTACTCTTCGTCAGGCAAGAATAATAGTCGAGATATAGTTTATAAACAGGTGATGGATATCGTTGGAAAAATCGGTGGCGACCAAACGAGGATGAGTATGTTGGAAAGAGATGTGAATAGAGCCCTTGATAATGCAATGAAGTGGTTTCGAGAAGAGTTCCCGAATAAAAGTACAGATTACTATAAAATGGTGTGCCTATTTATGGCTGGGTTCACGATACCTTTGATGGAGGTATTGACTGGCAGTCCCAAGAATACCCTTTATTCCAGGAAGAGTCGTATTCTTGAGGAAATCAAGAATAGCGATGTAGAGCATAAGGATTTGTTCCTCATGGTCATCAAGTAATTTTATCGCCCCTTGCACCATCCATTAGCAACAATCTGAATATCAGGTAGATATGCACCGTGCAAGAATCAAAATCTTGCATGGTGCTATTTGCTTTAACTAACAAGTTGAAATACAGCCTGTTAGGTTTTCCATTTTACTCCTCAATGCAAGGAAAATAAAGTGTTTTTATCTTTCGTCTTATTTTGCATCGCAATATATTTGCGATGACAAAATATCAATCATATGCAACACTTTCTTCTTTCCCTCTGCCTTGCTGCTACCTTAGGAGCAGGCGAAGCACGCAATCCCAGCGTAATGGGAGACGACCCCACTCCCATTATCATCATTCATGAGAATGACGATCTTGATAACAATTCCCGTGGGCCGATTAATGCTCCTTTTAGCGGGTATGTGGATTCCACCGCCGGGGTGGTTGTTTTGAACTTTACCCAATCGTGTGGTTTGGTTCACATTGGTTTCAGCAATCTCTCCGATGGAAGCTATTATTCTACCTCCGTTAATGGCTCTGGGCTGGTTGTCATTCCTCTCACGTTCACCTCTGGAGTATGGACGGTCACATTTACACTTCCGGGTGGTGATGTCTACCTCGGTGAATTCACGATCTAGCACTGCATGGGTCGAATCCGTATTATCTTGTTAATTGGGTTATTGCTGTGTTTGGGCGGTTGTTCGAATCACGGCATTAGAAAGCAACTGGAGGGCTTCTTGTCCCAGGAAGTAAGGTTCCCGTCGACAATGACCTGTTATTCCGGAAGTGCCCAAGGCATAAAACCGCTATCAGACTCTATTCCCAAATTGGTAATCTATGTGGATTCGACCCAATGCTCCACATGTCGAATCGGGCACTTGCCCGAGTATATTCCTTTGCAAGAGGAATCAATCCAGACAGGGCGATTCATGTTGGCCATCATCCTGTCGCCTCCGGTAAATGATTTCGGAAATATCGCACATTTACTTGAGACATATCAGTATCCCTTCCCCGTGTATCTGGACAAGGAGCATTCTTTCCGGAAGGAAAATGGATTTATTCCAGACGATAGCCGTTTCCATGCCTTTTTGACAGACCGTTTCCATCGTCCAGTATTTGTGGGAGACCCTGTTCGGAGCGACAGATTGAGGCAGTTGTTCGAACAGGCACTACAAAACCTTTAGAACGTAACTTTTTATCAACAAACAACTAAACATCAACTATTATGAAAATCAAGTATGCTATTATTGCAGCGACTATCATTGCTACTACTACCGTTATCTCGGTGAAAACTTTCAAGGAAAGTACTCCTTTATTTGATGCCAATGTGGAAGCTCTGGC
>JAEEGI010021363.1_pt1 | contig 12869 bp, 11 predicted proteins | sample 8958751 | NCBI WGS metagenome assembly JAEEGI01 (sample SAMN16246545, study PRJNA631951) | gut metagenome | biome: gut microbiome; feature: rumen; material: KS-attached | host: Bos | place: Iran: Karaj | collected 2018-10 | reverse complement strand
GATACGTTGTATGCCAATAAAACTACAGGCATGACGTGCCCCGGCGATTTGTCGTCGAGTGAGCGGATTGTTTCTTTCCCCGTTCGAGCCGGTTCTTATCGGGAAGTGGACGAGAAGATGAAGCACATCCTTCAAACGATGGATGTCTTGGATGAGCGGGGAGAGTCCATCATGCGGAAGGATATTTATGAACTTGATAGAGACTAATGAAGCATCATCAATATAACCCTCATTTCACCTTCGTGAAGGATCCCGTGAACTTTGACAAGTACACGGACCGCGATTTGCTTCAGTATTGCCTGGGCGCCACGATGTATATGCCCGGAACGAAGGATTTCGTCCAAAAGATTGTTGACAGGAGTTATCCGGGGCTCACTTCCATGGTGATGTGCTTTGAGGATGCCTGCCCGGAGCAAGACGTTCCTTCCGCTGAACTGAATTCGATTCATCTGCTGGATGAGTTGGACAGGCTAGTCAAAGAGGGAGCACTGGACTACAAGGATATTCCCCTGATTTTCTTCCGTGTCCGTAATCTTGAGCAGTTCCACCACTTCAGTTCCATGCTGAAACCGGAACACATCAAGTTCATCACCGGCATCAACTTCCCAAAGTTCAACAGCGTGACGGCGGAAGGCTATATGTGCCACCTGAAAGAACTGAATGATCGGTTTGGAGAAGTCATCTATGGCATGCCGATTATCGAGGACCGCCGTGTCGCGTACAAGGAATCGCGTCTGGATGAACTCATCGCCATCAAGTCCGTGCTGGATAAGTATAAGGATCTTGTCTTGAATATTCGCGTTGGAGGCACTGATTTCTCGTCCTGTTTCGGTGTGCGTCGGGGAATCAACTACACCATTTACGATATCCTGACGGTCAGCAATTGCCTGATGGATATCCTCAATGTGTTCACTCGAGATAACGATTATACGGTTTCTGGCCCGGTATGGGAGTATTTCAAAGCAAACAAGAGTATGAAGACAATGGCCGAACTCCCCAAGGTTGATCTTCAGCAGACGCTCTTGAAACGGAAGGCGATTGTAAATGATGCCGTAGATGGGTTGATGAGGGAACTTGTTCTGGACCAGGCAAACGGATTCATGGGAAAGACCTGCATTCATCCTTCGCATTTGAACTATATTAACGGTATGTTGGCGGTGACTAAGGACGAATATGATGACGCCTATCAGATAATGCATACCTCCGGAGGGGTTGTTAAGGGGACGAAAGGAATGAATGAGGTTGGTCCGCACAAGGCATGGGCAGAAAGGGTTTTACGTCGGTCAGAAGCATATGGGGTCATCAATAGCGAGGCAGATTATTTCATCTTATTCGGGGAATGAGTAGCAACGTTTCATATTCGCTCAGAAGAAAGATAACTGGGTTTTTCTCTCTCATGAAGCAGAGAATACAATTTGATGATTCTCGGCGAGTTTATAATGGACATTCATTTCAATTCTTCTGGGACAGGTGTCCTGAAATTGCCCGACGTCCTTTTTTCAGCAGACTAAAGATTCACGAGCAGGCCAGATTTGCTTTCCTAGAAGGGGGATTCCGTCCGGACGAGTTTGTGTTATACGGCTTTGAGAATAGCAAGAGAAGGGAGCGGGATCAGTATATTTCCCAGAGGATGAAGGATCAACTGATGATCTCTTTGTATGGCTCAGACTGGCGTGAAAAACTGAATGTGTTGAAGGACAAATATGTGTTCTATTCCTATATGAAAGATTTCTTCAATCGGGATGTCACATATATCAAAGGTCCGGAAGACCGCTTGCCTTTTTTGTCATTTTGTCAAAGAAATAATCAAATCTTTGTTAAATTGAACAGAGGGAATTGCGGAAATGGAGCCAGGTCATATTCTGTGAGTGATGATGAACAGGCCGGCAGCATCTTTGGCGAATTGGTCAGTCTGGGAGAGTGGATCGTTGAGGAAGTGATAAAACAGGCTCCGGAGATTTCTGAATTCAATCCGTCATCAATCAATACCGTTCGTTTCCCTTCATTCAAAAGGGATGGAGTTGTGGAATGCGTTTACCCTTGCATGCGATTCGGAAGAGCGGGGAGCATTGTTGATAATGCCGGTCAGGGTGGCGTGTTTGTTTCGATAGACCGGGATACGGGCGAGATTATTTCGGACGCCTATGACGAGAAAGGAAATGTCTTTGTCGAACATCCTGACTCGAAAGTGGCATTTCGCGGTTTCCGGGTCCCTCAATGGGCGGATTTGATAGAATTGGTCAAAAAGGCGCACCTCGCTTTACCGGACGATCAAGTATATGTTGCCTTTGATTTCGCTCTCTCTGAGAAAGGATGGTGTCTTGTTGAAGGCAACTGGGGAGATTGGATTTTGCAGCAGACATCGCTGAAGAAAGGGTTTAAGAACGAGTTTGTTTCCTTCCTGAATGGAAACAGTTAAACAATACAATCCTTGTTTGGATTTCGTGAAGGGACTGGCATGCATTTGCGTAGTGTTCATGCATTGTGAGTTTCCCGGGAAGGCTGGTATTATCGTACAAGCGATCAGTCGCTTCTCGGTTCCCTTTTTCTTTATGGTATCCGGGTATTTCTGTTTCTATCCGGGGAAATTCGATAGCACGATAATCCGACGAAAGACAACACATATTGCAAGAATTGTGTTGTGGGCATCTTTGTTTTATGTGTTGTTCGCATTTGTATTGAAAAGTGCCTATGCAGTTACAAGGTATGAGATGTGGGCATTCGGTGTCTTTAACCAACCATTCATCATTGTAGGCCAGTTATGGTTTCTCTTTGCACTTCTCTACGATTATTTTGCTTTTGCGATTATATGGAAAGCCGATAAGATAAAGTGGTTTTATCTCATATCGGCAGTCCTGATAGTCGTATATATCTGTATGGCCCAAGGGGCACACCTCTGTGGAATTCAGGTTCAGAATATGTATTATCGGAACTGGTTGGTTGAGGGCTTGCCTTTTTTCTTCGCCGGTCATTGGATTCATGCGAATCAAGATAAGATCAGGGTCTCCGACAAGATGCTCATTCTGGTCATTCTTGTCTCGACCTTGTTGTGTTTGGTAGAACGAAGGATAATGGGGCGTGACTTCGGTGTGAACATTATGACATTTCCCCAAGTTTTCGCCTTGTTCATTTATGCAGTAAAGTACCCTGACAGGCATCGTGGCGTCATTCAGGAAATCGGTAAACGTTACTCAATGTGGGTTTATATCCTGCACCCTTTTGTCTTCCGGTCGATGGATAAATTCTACCATCATTGGGCCGTTGATACTGTTGTATTGGTACAATGGTTCCGGCCGATTATTACAGTCATCATTACTCTGATACTATCCAGCATTTGTTATGCTGTCCTTCATCGAGACAAGATGAAACTGGCGTCATGAGAAAGATTCTGCATACGGCTTCCTATTCCGGGCTTCCTTGGGACATCCTTCGTTCGGTTGTTCCGGATGGCTTTTCTGTCGAGACATTAGATTCTCTCAACAGGGAGTCCTTGATTCGTCAGGCTGCTGACGCGGATTACTTCTTGGTCAGCGGCAGATTGTCAATTGATGCAGAAGTGCTAGAGGCGGCACCTCATCTCAAGATGATCCAAAGGACAGGAGTTGGGACAGAGATGTTGGATCTGGCTGCGATCAAACAACGGGGCATACCCGTCTATGTGAATGCAGGGGTGAATGCCCAAAGTGTCGCAGAACATACCCTAACATTGATTCTCGCTTGTCTTAAGCAGTTGCCTCGAATCAACAAGGAGACTCATTCCGGAGTGTGGGCCAAACAGGCATCGGGCCTCCAGACCCGGGAACTGCACGGAAAGACTGTCGGGCTTGTCGGGATGGGGAATATCGGAAGAATGGTTGCCCGCCTGTTGAATGCGTTCGGCGCTATTGTCTTGTATACGGATGTTTTCCGTCAGCCAGATGCGGTTGAGGAGGAACTGGGATTGACGTATTTCCCGACGTTCGGTGAGATGCTCCCCAAAGTTGATATCCTAAGTTTTCACTGCCCGCTTACATTGGACAATGTCGAGATGCTCAATGTCTGCACCTTGTCATTGATGAAGCCGGGCGCTGTCGTGGTTAACACGGCGCGAGGGAAACTGATTAATCCGGACGACTTGTACGATGCTCTTCTAACGGGCCGGATTCTTTCTGCAGGACTTGATACACATTATGACGAGCCGATTCGGGAGGATAACAGGCTACTGGAACTGGATAATGTCATTTTGACTCCCCATATCGGCGGGCTGTCATATGAAGCATTCCATTCCATGATGAAAGGGGCGATGGATAATATCGTCGCCTTCGAATCCGGTCACTTGGATAGAATCGAGGGGAAAAGATTGAATTATTGATGAACATCACGGACATATTTGTCGATTATCTCTATGAATTACCCGTTTCTGATCTTCGGGCGGAAGCGGTTGAACAGGCCCGGCTATGTCTGCTTGATTACAAGGGAGTGACCGCCGCCGGTGCAAAGATACTTAAGAAGCAAGGCGATACTTTCCTGAACCGTGTTATGAAACAGGGTGGGAATGTAAGTGTTATTGGATTCCAGGAGAAGACGACGCTTCAAAATGCGGCCTTTCTCAATGCGATGAGTGCCCATATGGCCGAACTGGATGATGGACACCGAGTCGGTCAGATTCATCTGGGAGCATCGATTATCTCTGCTCTTCTACCGGTTTCTGAGGTTGAGGGCTTATCTGAAGATGCCGTCCTGAGAGGAATTGTCGTAGGTTATGAGGCCGCAATCAGACTTGCCATGGCCGTCAATCCTGCTCATAAGTTACGGGGATTTCATACTTCTGGAACCTGCGGGACAATCGGTGTTGCTGTCGCGGTTGCTGCGGCACTGAAGTTCACTCGCGAGCAGATGAAAGTGGCGGTTTCTGCCGCTACAGCAAGCGCTTCCGGACTGCTCGAAATGCAGGAAGACGAATCGGAGTTGAAACCCTATAATCTCGCGAATGCGGCCGTTGGAGGTATTACTGCTGCTTATTGTGCTTTGGCTGGTTTCAAAGGACCGGATGATGCCATCGGCGGAAAGCGCGGTTTTCTCTCGGTATTGACGGAGAATCCGCGGATTCAGTATCTAACTGAATTCAAGGAGAATTATCTTCAAATTGAGACAGTTTACCGTAAAGTGTATGCGGCCTGCCGCCATGCTCATTCCGCTATTGAGGCGGCTATTACCTTGAGAGATAGATACAACATTGATCCTGCTTCCATATCCAGCATCCTCATTGAGACTTACGGTATGGCGATTAAGGGTCATGACCATAAGGAAATCAAGGGTATTCAATCTGCAAAAATGAGCGTACCGTTCAGCGTCGCTCTTGCATTGAAAACAGGGCGTGCCGGACTGGGAGACTATAATGAGAGAAATCTAGCGGATGAAGAGATTCATCGCTTGATGGGTTTGGTTTGCATTGTCGAGGATCCGGAGATTTCCTCCTGGCTTCCCGGAAAACGTGCTGCTCGGGTTACGATTGTTTCGACAGATAACTCATTCACGACTTGTGTTGAGTACCCCAAGGGGGAGCCGGAGAATCCTATTACAGAATCAGAGATTATTGAAAAGACCCGATAATGAATCACATCGTGATTGAAACACCCTGTCCAGAGGATTTGATAGCGACTCTTCACGTAGGTGATGTCATCTCCGTTTCCGGATACATCTATACCGGTCGTGATGCTGTCCTTCCCAAGATTGTCAAAGCTGCAACGGAAGGAAATCTTCCCGGACTCGGTATTGATCTTCGAGGTTCGGTCATCTTCCATACGGCCGTATCCCCGGCCGGTGTGGGGCCGACTTCCAGTAATAAACTGGAGATAGAAAGCAGTTTTGCACCGCTGTCCAAGGCGGGTGTGAAGATTCATCTGGGCAAGGGGGCGATCTCCCCGGCCACTGTCCAGGCATTAAAGGAAAACAATGCGGTATTTGCCGTAATTCCTCCGGTGACCGCCCTGCTTGAGAGTCAGACCTTAGAGAGGGAAGTCGTGGCTTTCCTTGAACTTGGGATGGAAGCCTTCCACCGTATTCGAGTAGAGAATTACCAGGCAATCATTGCCGCAGCCCATGGAGAGAGCATTTATGATTAGCGCAATCGTACAAATAGTTGAGAATTATCAGGTCCCCGCTATATCTCTTTTCTGGGATGACGAGAAAGAAGTTCCTATGTCCGCTTCGGTTGTATGAGAGGGTTTTGCAGGCTTGACTGAAATATTACATGTTTTTATATGATCTGAATTATGTTGAGAATTAGTAAACCATGGATTGAACATAAAGGCGATGAGTATTTTCTCTTGGCTGACATTATGGATGGATGTCGAGATAAAACCTTTCGGATATGGTATTCAGTCAAAGAAGAGTATGGAAAGTATCTTTCCGATGATCGACTTGATGGTTTTCTACTCAATTCGCTCGTTTATGCCATGAAGAGTGGACAGGATATTGAGCTGGGTGCACCCGTTTCGCCAAAATTGCTCCATAATATTCATAATACTCTACAGCCCTTATTCAAGGAAGTAATGTCCGATGGCAAGATTATTACCATCTACACTCCATCCTATACAGAACCTCTTGAAGAGTATAAAGGAAATGCTGTAGGATGTGGATGCTCGTTAGGTGTAGACTCTATGGCTTCGCTCCTTTCACATTTGGAAGATGGTATTGCAACAGGATATAAGGTGACCCATTTAGCCCTATTCAACAGTTGTCAATTTGGTTATGTGGATTTGGAGCAGACTGAAAAGAGTTTTAGGCAAGGGATAGAGAAGATTAGACCTTTCTCTGAATATACAAAATTACCAATTTTGGCTATAGACACCAATTTGAATGAGTTGTATATCGGTGTAGATGTTCGTTTGACGATGCGATTCATCTTAAGTACACTTAGTTGTCCGATGGCTGTCCAGAAACTGATAGGGAAGTATATATATGCATCGTCTTACTCAGTAATTGATTTTGAACTAAGTCATCTTGATTATTCCCATTTTGAATCCGCCTTTGTCCCTCTTTTAGGTACGGAGAGTTTGGAGGTTATTTTATCGAATCCAACAATGACGCGGGTGGATAAAACGAAATATATCAGCAAGTCTCCACTAACTCCTAAGTTTTTGGATGTGTGTTGCGCAGATCAGAAGGCGAATGGATTTTGGAAAGATAGGCGTTGGTTAGATGGTAAGGAGAAAATCAATTGTGGGTGGTGCGAAAAATGTTTACGAACGCTGTTTACACTTGAGTTGCTAGGAAAACTGGATGAGTATAATAGTGTTTTTCAAATAGAGAATTATAGAAAGAATCGGGAGAGTTTTATTCTAAATGTGGTTCTCAATCATAAGACGGATATTTTTTGCAAGGAGATTTTCAATCTAATGAATGATGTTGGATTTGAATTGCCAACGTCCGTTAAACGAGCAGTTAGGACGCAACGAATTAAGAATTTGCTCCCGACTAAAGGAAAGTTTAAAGGGGCAGACTTAAAGTCTATCCGTCATAGACTTATTAGCTTTTTTCAAGCAAGGACAAGAAAGGAGCCGAAATAGATTAAGAGAGATTAATTGTATTTCGAAATGAATATCAGACAAGTTATAAAAAGAATCGTTTCTGGCCATGACCAAGTCAACGATAGAGAACGTATTCGGAATGGTAGAAATCATTTTGAAGACAAGTATTTGACTTACGGCGCTTTCCCGGATATAAGCGACAATGAGTTAAAACAATACCGCGAGATTTGGCCAATGTGGAATATCGAAAAACGCGATCTCACTTGGGCAAGAATTTGTAAACAAATACATGGCTTCTCACCCTTTTTTATCGGAAATTGGCATACGTATCTTTTACGTCAGGCCCTGAATCCATATCCACAGTTATCTTCATTTGAGAATAAGGCACTTTGTGATATCTACTTCCCTAGTATTCCGTTTCCGAAGCCCTACGTTCGGAGAATCAATGACATTTTTTATAATGCAGAAATGGATTCCGTCTCATTATCTGATGCGGTTGACCTTCTCGTTTCATCTGGGCAATATGTCATTAAACCGGCAATTGGATCATTAAAAGGACAAGGAGTTGAAGTACTTGACTTGCGACAGCAAAGCAAATCACCCAAAGATGTTGTTTTGGATTCATTCCATCAGCAAAAAGGCGATTTCATATGCCAGGAGGTTCTGATTCAGCATCCAAGTATTTCAGCATTCAATCCAACTAGTTTGAATTGTTTTAGGGTTACATCTCTCTACGTCGGGGGAAAATATGACTCGTCTGCAATGTTAAAGATTGGGAAACGAGGGTCAAAGGTCGACAATTGGTTCACTTCTTACTTGTGCGGAATATCAAAAGACGGATATCTTTTCAAGTATGCATATGATAATCATTTGAAATCAGTCACTGAATCTGATAATGGGATAGTTTTAAAAGATTTCAAAATCCCGTTTTATGAAGTGTTGATTTCTTCGATTGAGAGATTCCATAAGCTATATTTCCCTCAATGTGGTATTATTGGCTGGGATGTCATTGTTGAACCTAACGGAGAATTACGTGTTATTGAAGCTAATTTGACGGTTCCAGGAATTGTCGGTGAGCAGTTAGCGTCAGGCGATTTTATCCGCCCCCTTCATGATGCAATTTGCGATAGACTGATTCGGCCATAAGAGAGCATCTATGACTAACGAAATCGTACAGAAGGTTGCGGATTGTCTGGTCCGTGCCGGATCCACTTTCCGTGAGGATCAGAAAGAAGCCTATCGTCGTGCCATCGGCTCTGAGACAAATGGGCATACTTGCTGGGTGATGAAGCAGGTGCTGGAGAATGCTTTGGTCGCGGAAGACCGTCGGAGTCCGCTTTGTGATGATACGGGTATTCCCCATCTGTTCCTGGAGGTCGGTCCCAATCGAACTGTCTCCGGCGAATTGATGCAGCAGATCTTCGAAGGTGTGGAACTGGGGCTTCGGACACTTCCCGGCCGTCCGATGGCTATCAAAGGGGACGATTATGCCCGTCTGGATCAGTCGGGCGGTTTGGATGAAGATCCAGGGGCGTTGAAACCTGCTCCGATCTTGATTAAACCCGTGGATGAAGACGTCCTTCGACTTACGGTGCTGATGCTTGGCGGTGGCCCTGCCATTCGCGGAATAACCCATCGGGTTTTCCACAAGCATAGCGTGGATGTCGTGATTGACGAGATTGTGATTCGTGCCAAGGAGGCCGTGGCCAAACTCGGCTGCAGCCCTTGTACGCTTGCGGTCGGTATCGGCCGGTCTCAATTCGAGGCGACCTCGATGATGATAGAGGCGATGGCGAAAGGGAACTATGATGTTCAGTCTGATTTCGAACGGACGATTACGGCGAAAGTAAACGAGGCCGGAATTGGTGCTCTTGGGTTGGGAGGAAAGACCAGTGTTCTGGCGACTTTTGCGATAGTTGGACCTCAGCGGGCCAGCGGGGTTCGGATCGTTGCTTTGCGACCATGCTGTTGTTTTGAGCCGAGAAGGGCTAGTGTTGAATTGTAATTATTATTTAGTTGAAATATGTCTACTGCTATTGAATTTAACCACGTTGGCAAGCAATACCGACTCGGTCTTGTTTCAACAAGGACGTTGTCTCACGACCTTGACCGTTGGTGGCAGACGGCCGTCTTGAAAAAGGAAGACCCATATCTCCAGATAGGTGCGGTCAATGACCGCGCAACGGCTGCTGGGGATGAGGAGTACGTTTGGGCGTTACGCGATATTGACTTCAAAGTCGAGCAAGGGGACGTTGTCGGGATTATCGGAAAGAATGGTGCTGGAAAAAGCACACTTCTCAAACTTCTTTCGAAAGTTACAGGTCCTACTGTCGGAACCATCCGTGCGCGTGGCCGTATTGGCGCCTTGCTGGAGGTCGGGACGGGTTTCCATTCTGAAATGACCGGCCGAGAAAACATCTTCATGAACGGTGCGATTTTGGGAATGAACAAGGCCGAGATCGCCAGTCGGCTTGATGAGATTATTGCTTTCTCCGGATGTGAGCGCTATATTGATACCCCTGTCAAACGCTATTCTTCAGGTATGAAAGTCCGTTTGGGGTTTGCAGTTGCCGCTCACCTGGATCCGGAAATCCTCATCGTTGACGAGGTTCTGGCCGTGGGTGATGCCGAGTTCCAGAAGAAAGCCATCGGCAAGATGCAGGATGTCAGCAAGGGAGAGGGGCGTACTGTGTTGTTCGTGAGCCATAACATGACCAGCATCAAAGCCTTGTGCAAGCGTGGTATTATCCTGCAGAACGGAATGGTGGTCGATGACGGGGATATTGATACGGTTGTTACGCATTATCTTCGTGGGGACAATGCCACGGATAATTATAAATCCTGGCAAGTTCCCGAGATTTCCAAGGGAGAGTTTTCATTACTGGAGATTGGTGTCAGACGCAGGGGAGGGGATTATGAGGATACGATGCGCACCGACCAGGAATTGGAGATTGTTATCAGGTACCGTCTGTCCCGTCCGGTTGATAGTTTCTGGATCACCATGCACATGAAAAACGAACAGGGAGAGAAACTATTCTCGTTCAGTGGGTCCGGTCGTTGTTATGACCGTCGTCATGAGGCGGGAGAATATCTGCAGACCTGCATTATTCCGGCGAACTTCCTGAATTGGGGTAGTTTTGCTTTGGATTTTTTGGCGTTCAAGAGGGAGAATAATATAATTCCCCTTGCAGAGGAGAATGACATCATTTCTTTCTCATTGGCGAGCCGCAAAGTGGCTATCGGTTCGTTCATGGGCAAAGAACCGGGTTATATTACGCCGAGATTTGATTTTACCGAAGAGAGACTCTAGGACTGACGTTTTTTATGTTTCCGCCGAAGGATTTCTTTTGGGTCCATATTAATTGCAGGACATTTAACCAGAGTCGGTTCATCCAAGATACGCTCGATGGTTTTGCTGCTCAGCGGACAGATTTTCCTTTTTTGGCCGTTATCATGGACGACGCTTCGACTGACGGCGAGCAGGACATCATCGAGGATTATTTTTCGCGTTTCTTCGGACAGGGAGAAGGTGCTTTTGAAGAAAGGTGGGATACTGAAGATGCTCGGTGGATTTATGCAAGACATAACGGGAATGCCAATGTTTTCTTTCTCGCGATTCTCCTTAAAAAGAATTTATTCCGTAACCCCAAAAAGAGCGAATTAATCCCCGGTTGGACGAGCGCAAGATACATCGCCATGTGTGAAGGCGATGATTATTGGACGGATCCCTTGAAATTGCAAAAGCAAGTTGATTTCCTGGAACAGAATCCGGACTATTCGCTCTGTTTCACGAATTGTCAGGTTACGGACGGGAAGCGGACACGCAAGGGGAACATTTTTATCTGGGATACATATACGACCAGGGAGATGCTTCTGCACAATAGTCTTGGGTTAAAGAAACGAAGAGACAGAGTTGTTTCTCCCGGCCATACCTCGACGATTGTTTATCGTAAACCTCCTTTGTCTAGACCAGCCTGGATTTCCAAGTGTTTTATTGGAGATGAACCATTTTTCATTTGGCTGAGCACCTTTGGCAAAGCCAAGTTCATCAATGATGTGACTTCCACCTATCGGCTGGGCGTTGGTGTATCTACTGCAGATTTCTCGTTTGTCGATGACGATTGCAAACGGATCGAAATGTATAGATTAATCGACAAAGGTCTGGAGTATAAGTATCACAAACTGATTTCCCACGATATTATTTCGGAGTATTTTTATTCGTTGGTAAAAAGGACATATAAACAGGGAGAGTATCTGAAGGCTGTCAAGTATTATGTCGGGTATCTTTCGTATAAATTTAGGTTAGCATGACCATCCTCATCATCGGAGGCGGAGCAATTGCCGACTCCACCCATATTCCTGCTGCGAAGTCTCTCGTAGGAGCCGACCATATCATCCTGGCCGAACTGAATCCGGCGCAGCGGGAAAAGTTGGCTGAAAAGCACGGACTTGTCCACACGGTATCGGATTATCACGAGGCGTTGTCGCAATGCGACGTTTGCATCATTTGTACTCCTCCTCATGTGAGAAATGCGATTCTCAAGGATTGCATTGCCGCAGGAAAGCACGTGTTGTGTGAGAAGCCACTTTCTCCGTCCAGTGCCGAAACCAAAGCTATTCTCGAAGGCGCTCCGGATAACCTGACAATCGGTATGTGCCATACCTATCGTTTCTATCCGTCGCGGAAAGAGGCTCGCGAGTTGGTCCAAAGCGGTTTCTTCGGAGACAACCCTGTCGTCACCATCAACGAAGGCCTTCCTTCTAACTGGCCGACGGTATCCGGGTACTGCTTCAGGAAGGAACTGGTTCCCGGCGGTGCACTTTATGATAACGGAATCCATTCCCTAGATTTCCTCCTCTGGTGCTTCGGCAAACCCAAGGAGATTGTCTATGAGGACGATGCCATGGGCGGACTGGAAAGCAACCTGACGATCGATTTCCAATTTGACAAGGCAAAGGCGTTCTATAAGTTGAGCCGTACCCGGGAATTGTCCAACACCATTGTCATCGAGGGCAATGGGCATCGGGTGGAACTGGGGATCTTCGAAATGCGGAAGATGAAGATCGACGGCGTGGAAAAGATCTGCAAGGAGAGGATGCGGAATCTGGCAAAAGCTCAGTTGAAGAACTTCCTCGATGCCATTGAAGGAAATGCCGCGTTGTCTTGCCCCATCTCGGACGGTCTGTCCGTCATCGAGATTCTCGAGCGTTGCTATGCACAGAAGAAAGTCAAGCCGGTCGAAAAGCATCCGCTGGGCGGATTCGAGGGCAAGACGGTCTTTGTCACCGGCGGCACCGGTTTCATCGGGAGCCATCTAGTCGAGCAGTTTGTCCTTCATGAAGGGGCCAAAGTTCGTG
>JAEEGI010021361.1_pt1 | contig 12869 bp, 8 predicted proteins | sample 8958751 | NCBI WGS metagenome assembly JAEEGI01 (sample SAMN16246545, study PRJNA631951) | gut metagenome | biome: gut microbiome; feature: rumen; material: KS-attached | host: Bos | place: Iran: Karaj | collected 2018-10 | reverse complement strand
ATTTGTTTGTACAACATTTACCAAAGTATGGGCGATTTGCTGAAAAGCACCCAATATGCCATATATCAAGCAGAAAATCCAATTTTAGAGGATGAAAGCAATTGGCTGGTTTCTCAACTCAACGACCTATTCCAGCAGTATTTGCAGTGGGAACAGGAGAAGGCTGAGGCTGAGAGACGGCAAGCCGAGCAGTTGGCGGCACGGCGACGCTTGGTGGGGGGTGTGGTGACGGCTATGGTGGTGCTGTTGGTTTTTGGGCTTGGGCTGTGGTGGAGGATGGCCAAGCGGAGAAAGGAACATGAGGCGGAGGCACAGATCTTGAATGAGGAGAAGCAACAACTTCAGACGCAGGTGGACGATGCCTTGCAGCAGCTTCAGACGGTGGATGACGCGCTGCAACAACTACAGACACAAGCGGACGATGCCTTGCAACAGGCGCGGGCAATGTTGCCGCAACGGGTGGCTGACCTTTACCGCGCGAAGGTGCCGAACCGCTTGGAGCGCATCATGGACGAGTTTGAGGCGGCCTATCCCGGAGCCATGGAACGGGTGACCACTGCCTACCCCAATCTGACCAAGACGGAGACCCAACTTTTTGTGCTTTCGTTCCTGCAATTCCGCGCGAAGGAGGAGGCTGATTTGTTGGGTTTGAGCCAAAATACGGTGCTACAGTACCGCTCCAATCTGAGAAAAAAGACGGGAAATGCCTCGATTTCGTCTTTTTTGGAGATGTAAAAATCTATATATGCCGATTATAATTGCTTGATTTTCAATAGGCATTCCAAAGAAAAATATATAATGGGCCTTGGGGTTGATTTTTTTGTTGTTTTTTGTTATAGTTTTGCAGCAACGAATTTTAAAACTATAACGTCATGAAAAAAATTAGACTTTACACCCTGATTGCGCTGCTGGTGATGGCGGGAGGGGTGACGATGCAAGGGCAAGTGCGTAGCGAGATGTACGAATTGCTCCCTGAGTCGCGCAGCATCAAGGTTGGCGATGTCAACAACGACGGATTTGTTGATGTGGTCGTTAGCCGACTCAACATCATGTACAGCGAGGTGATTTTCTCCATCTATCTCAACGATGGGACGGGGCATCTTGAATGTTCCCAAAACATCAGTAGCCCAAAACCCGACGCGCACATGGGTTATGACCCGGCACTATTGTCTTTCCTTTTGGAGGATTTTGATAAGGACGGCAGTATAGACATAGCTTCGTATGCCTACGTTAATTATCCAGGAATGAGTTGACTACAATGACGGCGACGGAAGATTCGGGCGTTTTGCCGAGACCCCTTTAATTCAGCCGGAATGGGTTTGGTATAATGGCTATCAGTTTGAGTTGGATAATCCGTATTATTTGATGATGGCATCGGGTGATTTTAACGGCGATTCGTTCCTCGACATAGCGGTAGCAAACGATTATCATGCCAACACTGAATCAGGCTTGGGTTATTTGTGTAATGATGGTACGGGCAACTTCGCTACGGAAGCGGTTTTTTCTATTGGTTCGCTTTATGTGCCCACTGTTTGCGACATGAATCACGACAAGAAGGACGACATTGTTGACGCCTACTCCCTTCTTTATACCACAGACAGCTTGATTCCTCGCGAAGGATATGTCCATCCGTGGGTCCCTGACGGCTACTCTACTAATGGTCTGGTGGTTTTTGACATCGACGGCGACGGTTGGGAGGATGTGGTGGAAGGCAGATCAACTAGCGATTCACACCTTTGGGTCTATAGGAACCTCGGCAATGAGGAATTCCAAAAGATGGATTCGATTTGGTTCCCAAGCAGTATCACTTGGTATGATGGGGGGCTTGACAATATGAAACTAGTGAATTTCAACGGTGATGAATACCTTGATATTATTGTGCAAATGAGTGATTTCCAGTTGGGGCATACGGGTTATTATATATTTGAGGGCAACGGCGCATTTGGGTTTGGCAATCCTGTGTTTTTCCCAGTGGAAAAATATGAATACGAGTTTGTCCGCAATTTCGAAGTCGGCGATTTGAACAACGATGGTTTCGACGATTTGCTCGTTTTGCATGTGCCATTTGAGAGAGAATCATGGCTTGAAGTGTTTATGAACGATGGCACAGGGTTCGATGCCATAGAAGAAAATGATAGCGATTCTGCTGTAACCTGTTCACCTAATCCCGCAAACGACTATGTTTATATCAATGGAACGGAAGCTGTTGAAGTAATAGTATTCAATACTCTTGGACAACAGTTGAAGTCTGTTAGGAACTCTAATGAAGTATGTTTGTCAGGTTTTGCTGAAGGCATATATTTACTGCGCATTACTGATACAAATGGGAGATGTAAAATAGAACGTGTAAATGTAGTTAGATAAGCCATGAGAAAAATATCGTATTATTTAATTCTCGCAACAGCAGTGGCGGCTTTGGCCGCCCTGCTGCTGAAGGAATACCCAAAAAAAAAGAGAAGGTATTTCACAAAAATCTTTCTTAATATAAAGAACTTTCTGATGCTCTAAGATACAATGTAAAAACGAATAGAAACCAATAAAAAAAATAGAAATGAAAAAGTATGTACAATTTTCTATCCTTTCGCTTCTGCTAATAATGATAGGAGGGATTACAAATGCACAAAACTGGGTGAACTTGGGTAGTTCTACGCCTAAAGAAATCAGTGCCACAGTCACTGAAAGCAACAGCCAAAGTATCCATGTGCTTTTTAGCACACAAGGATTCTATTCGGAATCCATCAATGAAGGCAACGTTACCTATCAGCGGCTTTCAATTCCAAAAGCAAGCAGGTCTCAAACTGTCGGCTTCCCAGAGTTGCCATCGTTTCGCCAAATGGTTGCCATTCCTGAATGCAGCGATGTCAGCCTCTCTTTCCAAGTGCTTCAAGAGCAGGTATTGAACAATTACAATGTTTATCCTGCTCCTGACCATCAAGTTATTACCAATCCTGACAGCACTTGTTATGTTGCGGAAGTGTTCAGCAAAAATGCCTTGTGTTATGTGGACAATTTAGTGTCCCCTTCCAATAATGTAGAACTATCGGAAACAGGACATTTCCGAAGCCAAAAATACGCTGAAATCCAGGTATCCCCCATCCGTTACAATCCAGCAACACAAAAACTATATGTGGCTAAAGAGATTGAAGTTACCCTTACACTTACGAATGCTACAGGAGCAACTTCAGCCAACTTGGGCATTTTCAACAATGTGGCTGCACATACAATGCTAAATTATGAATCTACTGGAATGACAGCAGAGGTAAATGATATGAGGCTTGATGGGGGTAGTGTAACTTTTTATAATTTACGATCCACAAGTGATGCTGAAGATATAAATGTTGATTATCTTATTATTTGTGCAAGCCAATTCATCGATGTTGGAGTAGGGGGAGTTCTTAAACCGTCAGATGAATTGCAATCATTTGCACAATATCGTGCTTACTACAATGGATATGATGTTGGGATTGTCGGCGTGAACAATATTCTTGATTTGGATTTTCAATATACAGCGACCGATTATCATACTATCTGTGAGGAAAAAATGCGTTCGTTTCTCAGTATTGTATATGAGAATGGAAATGCAAGTCATACATACGATGGACATTTAGGATTTGTACTTCTTGTAGGAAGAGCTCCCGACGGACTTCCTGGTCCACAACAACTTCCCTATTTTTATAATGGTTATATTCCGACTTCATATAGCCATGGCGTGTCATATCATGAGAACAATTATACAGTAACGTATCCGTCTGATTATTTCTTTAGTTGCGTTCAGTCTGATCATGTTGGTGATTTTTTTATTGGTCGTTTTTGTGTAGAAGATGAGGCCCAATTACACAATATTGTGGCAAAAACAATGAAGAGAGAGCGGGAATTTCGACCAAGAGAAACCAAAGTGATGGATTTTGCGAAGGGCAAAGAGTTAACCTTCGATTATTCTCAATATTGTAGTAATATGCGTGATTTATTAGGTGCTGACAAAGTTTTGGACTCTGTCATTTTTGATATTGAGAATGAGGGCTATAGAAACAAAGTGTTTGAAATGCTCACAAAAGGTTCTCCTTTTTTCACTATTTTTAATCACGCTTGGGCTGAGTATTGGGAGGATTTGAATGGGATAATGTCATATATTGACAATGGAGCTACCATGTGTCAATTCTGTAATAGTATTTCTTGTTGGACAGGAAGAATCGATGGTTCTAACTCTTTGGCACAGTCCACAACGGCTAATGATAGTTTAATAGGTTTTGTTGGTTTTTTGGGAGCGGGTCGTCCTGTGTTAAATGGCTATTATGAAGAACTTCCCTCGGCTATCTATAATAATTTGTCTCATATCATGGGAGAATGTGTCCTTGAAGCAAAACTTCTAGGCGAACAGGGGCTAAGATACCAATACAATTTGGTTGGCGACCCAGCTCTAAACATTATGGCCAGAGGCTTTGAGGTTACTACAAATGTAAATCTGGATATAATTACGGATATTAGAAATCCAATCATAGTAAAAGACGGTGGTAGCATTACCATCTCTAAATTATCTTTAGTACGATTCTATGGCAATGGATCTCTTACTATTAAACCGACAGGAAGTATTAACATAGGGCAAAACGTGACTTTTGATGGCTCATTAGCCATAAACCCGTACATAAGTATTCAAGGAGGAAATAATCTAAATGCCGGTTCTAACGTAACATTTAATAATATCTCGATTAACTTCTCGAATCCCGCATTCGGAAATAACGCGGCATATTCATTGGATAGAATGGTGTTCAACTCTTCACCTATTTCTATTGGAGTACTGAATATAAGTTTAGCTAATTGCTCATTTTATCAAGGAAGTGGTATTTGTTCCGATCATTGTAATATGAATATTCAGAATTGTTCATTCAATCGTTCCAATACTGTCTTCTTAAATACACCGATAGGAATTCCAGCGGGAGGAAGTCTCCCAACAAGAAGAGTGGCTATTAACGGAAGTACATTTGAAGATTGTACTTCTATTACCTATCATCAAAGTGGGCCTGAACGTCCGTTATCTTCGTCAGATGCAGCTATACGGATTGAAAACATTCCTAATTATGTATTAAATGGTAATAGTATTTCTGGATGTTTGGAAGGCGTCCATTTAACCAGATCTGGTTCGGGCACCGAACATGTCGTTTCTAATAATGTTATTGAAAACAACAATAAAGACGGCATTATTATTTATAATTCATATGCAGATTTATTTCTGAATCAAATCACAGGAAATGGATTGTCATTAAACTCAAATGAGGTTTACAATGGTATTTCCATTTATAATAATAGTTCAACGTCTGTTGGTAGTACGAGTGGAAATTCAAACAATTATCAATTAATAGGTCAAAATGGCAAACATCAAATATACGCCTCTCAATTTGCTTTTCCACATTTGTTCAAATACAACAAAGTTATTGGAAACGGAAATGACAATTACTCTTGGGTTTATTATGATGTAAGATTAAGCGAAAATTCGGACAATAACACAATAGACGTGTCATACAATAACTGGGACGGCAATGTCAATTTTGACGAAGATATAGTTTTCAATAACCCACAACTTTTTACATGGTATCCATTTTGGGAAATGGCAAAAAGCAATAATGAGTTATCGGAGGCGGAACTATTATTTAATCAAGCAATGCAAGATTTTGCTGATTCCTTGTATGTTAAAGCCGAATGGGGTTTTCATCAAATTATTTCAAAGTATCCGCAGACTCCATATTCTGTTTCGGCCATGAAAGAGCTGTTCCGTTTGGAACAATTTACCAATGATGACTATTCTCAACTAAAATCCTTTTTCCTTGCGGATGTAAACATACTTAATGATACAGCATTAAGTAAAGTCGGAGGTTTCCTTTCGGCGCGTTGTGATGTACATGAAAAAAATTATGAAGATGCTTTAGAATGGTATGCTACACAGCTTAATCATGGGAATATTAGTTATCAAGATAGCGTTTTTTGTATCATTGATATTGGAGATATTTATTTTATGATGGAAGAGGATAGTATATCAAAAGCTGGTGTGCCTTCATGGTATTTAGAACATGATGAAATTCTTCCGAAGTCTCGTATGGATTATTTGAATAAATGTAAGTATTTGCTGTCCTCTTTACCTTATGGAGAGTCTTCTACACCACTTAATATTGAGGTAAAAGAACAAGAGGAGGAGTTTTATACTTGTACCAAATGGTATGACAGCAAGATCAACTTTGTCCGTTATTCCAACCATTTCAAGGATGTGGAAGTTGTCAGGACGATGGACACCCAACAGAACGAGCCCGACAATCTGGTGATTTACGATTGGGACATTCTCCAAGATGCCACAGCTGGCGTAGTGTACGGCGTTGACCATAACATGCATACCGATTCGGCATACGTCAGTACCGACTTTGGCCACACATGGACTGCCATCAGCCCGAGCAGGGTGGACAACCATCCTGTCTATTTCTGGACATTCCCCAATTCGCCAGGAATGATTGCGAAAGGTAACCAATGGTCGAATTTCCAAGTGAGCAACAATTTCGGTTCACATTTTGAAACGATGGAGAATGGCCCTTTTTACAATTCTTTCTCAGGTTGGAACCAAGGGGAGTTCTTTGATTTGTTTTGGTGTTATGATAAAGGCATGATGCTTCATCGGACAACAGATTATTACCAGACCATGGATACCTTGGAACAGTCGTTGCCAGAGTATCATTGGAACTATTTGGGAGCAGTGGAAGGTGAATTCTACAAGTTATACTATGCAGGGCCGGAGAGCACTGAGGCAAGATTGTATTACAGCAACGATTACGGACAAAATTGCAGGTTGTTGATGGAGTTTGACTCGACGGCAGTTTCTACTCCTTTGCATGGAGAAGGTTTATGGTCGGTATGGATTGGCCGAGAGCCGGGCGTGTTTTACACTTTCAAAAGGGAGTATAGATACGATGCATCGGAGGAAGGGACAAAAATCTACATCAATTATTATCGCTCATACGGCGACACCTTGGTTACCACCTACTTCCATCATTTTGCACCTGACTGGTTCGACCATCACACGCCTATAATGGAGTGCGAAATAGTAAGTTGTGACAATAGTGGTGTCACGCTTCATTGGAACGAGCCGGAGCTGAGGCCCGAAGAGGTGTTAGTCGGCTATCGGGTTTATCGAGGCGAGACTTTGATTAGTGGGGATTTGATTACCGAAACGGAATACACCGACCTTTATTCAGGCAACGGACGGTTGAAATATCATGTGTTGGCGGTTTATAGCGATGGCGATGTTTCACAGTCGTATAATATTGTGTATTGCCAACAAACAGAGGGCATCAATGAAAATGAAGTTGGGAAAAAGATTGCTGTATTCCCTAATCCTGCAAATAGTATTGTCTGTATAGATGGCATTATTGCATCTGAAATGCGGGTTTACAATACCCTTGGACAGTTAGTAAAGATTGTTCAAGAAACAAATAACCTTAACGTGGCTGATTTGCCAGAAGGGGTTTATTTGGTGCGTATTATAGATGCAGAAAATCTTTCCTATACGAAACGAATAACTGTAGTTAAATAAGCCATGAGAAAATTATCATATTATTTAATTCTCGCAGCAACAGTGGCGGCTTTGGCCGCCCTGCTGCTGGCGGGATGCCAAGAAGGAAGCCGAAATAGGTTTTCCTCACAAAAGAAGAATGAGGCCAACACATTCGCTTCCATCGACACATCAACGCTCGATGAAGGTTATTGTGAACAAAACCCAAAATATGAAGCTTTTCATCCGGATAGTTTGATAGGTTCCTGGCAATGGCTTCATACCTACTGTTCCATCGGTAACCTGTCTTGTAAAGTGACCTGGTGTATGGTGCTTCGTTTTGAGCATGGAAACAGGCTCAGTGTGGATTTCAATGGAGAGACCATAGTGGACAAGGCGAAGTACAAACTGAAGAAAGCGGAAGAGAATCCTTACGGCGAATACCTGATTACCGTTCCTGAAGAAGCCCGCAAGGCGGTTTTCGAGAAGGTGGGCGACTTGCCCGAGGCCATACTGAACGGCTATGTTAGCTTCAGTACCCTCAATAAAGGGTATGAGATGAAATGCCTTGTCATTACGGATACTGAAGGCACTGGCCGAAAAGAACTTCATCAAAGCTCGACGTTCCGCAAGGTGGACGAGGAACATCCGGCAAGGCCTCTCCGATGGTGGAGTGAAGGGGATTATGAGGGGAGGAGATAAGAAAGGTTTAGGTTGATGAATAAATATTGTACATTTGCAATGCGAATTTGTTGAGAGAGTAATATGAACAAGTGCTTGAATGTCATAGGTATAGTATTGGCGCTGCTGCTTTTTCCCTATTGTAGTGGAGAGATGGCACAACGGCCAGAAGGGATGGGGAATAGTGCTCATGCGGCATTGGCTGGGATTGACTCGCTGATGTGGCGGCAGCCTGACAGTGCTTTTGTGTTGCTGCAAGGGTTCGTTGTTGGTCCAGAAGTGAAAACTCTTGACACTTTTGATTGGCATTATTGCCAGGTGCTGATTTCAGAATTGTTGTATAAGAATTACAAACAACAAAGCAACAGGAATGATTTGCTACGAGCAGTGGATTTTTTTGATTCGCTGACGAGTGGTAACACTGGTGCATATCCGCGCAGTGTTGTTTTACGGAAGAGCTATGTGTTTTTGGATGCACGGGCACATTATATGAATGGTGTAGGGTTTTATGAGCAGGGAAATGTAGTACAGGCTTGTTCAGAGTACTTGAAAGCATTGGAGGTGATGGAAGAGCATTTTGAAGAGAAGGCGTTGACTGGCAAAAAGGCTCAGTTTATGGCGAATATATATAATCGTATGGGAGATCTGTTTTCGGAGCAGTTTATGATGGAATCTGCCATCACTTGTTATGAGAACGCACTTGTCTATTGTAAAATAGAACCCACATCGCCGATTGGCGTTTCCAACATTCTATATCGAATAGGTAAGCAATACGACAAAAAAAATGAAATTGAAAATGCGAGATTGTATTATGGTCAGGCTTTAGAAAATATGACAGTGAAAGATAATTTAGTCTATAGGGATATTGTTGCAAGTAAGGCACTCTGTGACTATAAGGTGGAAGGAGTAGCAGAATATGTTTTAGATGAACTTAGCACTATTCTCATGCAGGCAAATTCTGAAAATGAACGTTTGAACCGATATTTGACCATTGGCAGTGTTTTTTTCTTCGATGGTAATTACGATTCCGCATTATTCTATTTGAAGCCGGTGTATGAGAATGATGAGATTAGGTTACAATCCAAAGCAGCAAGTTATTTACGTATTATTTATGACAGCATAGGAAACAGAGAACAATCTAATGTATATTCGCGGTTTTTGACACATCAGAATAAATCTGAGGGAGAAAACAAAGCTTTGGTCTCGGAACTTGAAGCTGTGTTTAAGGCATACATGAACCAAAGACAAAAGAAAGAAGCTGAAGAAGCTCGAGAAAAGTCCATCAGAGAAACAATTGAAATTGTTGTGTTCATCACTGCCTTGTCTATATTGGCCATCCTTGTTGTGGCGAAACAAAAAAGCAAGCAACTGCTTAAGAAACAGCAAGAAGAAACTGATAGAATACTTGAAGAAACGGAGCAAGAACACGAAAAGGAATTGAGGCTATGGCAAGCAGTGGCTGACAAGACTTTGGAAGAAACCGAAAAGAAACATGAGAAGGAATTGGAAACATATCAGAAGAAACAGGAGGCTTTGCAGCAGAACCTACAGAAAAAAGAAGCGCATGTGAATGTGTTGGAAAATGCCTTGAACCAGCAACGCGAAGAGGCAAAACAGCGGCGTATGGCTTTCATGAAAGAACCGATATGCGAGGCTATTCTCAACAAGGCGAAAAGCAAACAAATTACTACTCGTAATGTTGCACACGAGCTTGGTATTGCCCTTAAAGACGAGGAATTGGAACGGCTCAGAGAGGCTGTGGCAAAGCACTATAACGGTTTTGACCATGTGCTATTGAGCCAATGCCCGAATTTAAAACATGGATATTTAGCATTGTGCCATCTGCATCTATTGGGATTGAGCGAAAGTGAAATTGCGGCACTTAAAAACGTATCATATTCGGCCATCAGGAAGCAGAACGAGAGCCTTCAGGAGAAGTTTGGAGTGGACGAAAATATATCTGCGTATGTTTTGAGGGTAGCTGAAGGGCTGTGTGGAACCCCAAATGTTGAACAAGAAAAACAGCCGGATATGGATTTACAGCGAACAATGGAAGAAAACTCAGGCCAACCTATGGAAATAGGGCAAGAAAGTTCGTTGAAAAGTTCGTTGAAAAGTTCGCAGAAGATTTTGGAGCTCATTTCTGTATCACCCAGTATCACGATTTCAGAAATTGCCGACCGTCTCGGCATGACAACAAGAGGTGTTGACAAAAATATCAAAAGGCTGAAAGAACAAGGGGTTATCCGTCGTGTTGGACCTGATAAGGGTGGACATTGGGAAGTGATTGAGTAGTTGTCAATTGTTTAATTTGGAGTGTCAATTGGCTCCTTCTATGCCATGCTTTTCGTCCCTTTTAATAGTTTCTCTATGCTGGAAAAAATAGTAAATGATGGACAAAAGTTGGAAAATCTTAACGCCTGACTTTTTCCTCAAATTCGTAACTTGTTGATTATCAGCTACCCCCCCCCTATATATTAAATTATTCCAACTTTTCTCCAGCAATGACTTGCTTTAATCATTAGATTTTACTATACTTTTGCCATCGTAACCGTTAAACAACGATACGATGAAAAAAGTAACAACATTGGTTCTGATGCTCTGCTTCATCCTTTCGGGAGCATTGTGCTACGCCAATGGCGCAGCCAGAACAGGAAATGAAAAAGATTGGGTACCGATACCTATTGATTTAACAGAAAGTACAGGAGCAAGTGGTTCGGATAGGGGTAGTTCTATCCTCCCTACTCTTGATGGTCATGTTCTTACCGTGGTATTTAATGAGAATCTTGGGCAAGTCTCGGTGGAAGTTGCCACTTCCGCAGGTGTTTCGGTGCAATGTCTCTCAGTGCTTACACCGAACGGCTTGCAGGTTTACATCCCTAACGCAGGGAATTACATTGTCACCTTTACACTCTCCAATGGAGATGTGTATGCTGGTGAGTTTACCGTAACAGATTAATGAATGAAAACCTTATAAGTCATGAAGGAGAAAAACAAATTCATTGGGTATTGCCTCCTTGGTGAGGCCAAAAAAAAAGGTGCTTACAGAGACCATGCAGTTGTGGAAGATCGCTAATCTTTGAAGCACCCAGAGCAAAACCAGACGACCTAATAACAGAGGGCGAATACCCTTGGTGTATCGATCCCGTTTTGCGTGGCAAAGATAGCAATTCTTCGCAAGACGGGTGGAAAAAGAAAAGAAACCGACTTAATAACAATAGTATCAACGAATTAAAACCCGTTTAAAATGAAAAAAGTTTTACTAAGTGTGGCTATCATTGCCGCCATGTTGGGAGTGATGATGAGCTCCTGCAAAAAAGAAGAGAGCGCACAAATGAAGAATGGTGTTGCTCAGACGGAACAAAACATGTCAGTTGTCGAGCAGAAAGTGCTTGATTTCCTTGGCGCTTACGAAGACATGAAACAAGGTGCAAAAATCGAAAATGAGACGGTAAGTCCCGAAGAAGCTCGCTGGCAATGGGAAACCACTCTCAATTACTGCTACGGATTTTCTTTGGAATACCTGACAGACCTCCGTGTGGATACAATATCTTTGGCCATGCCCAAAGCAGATGAAACAGGGAACATCGCTTACAATGATATGCTGAATACATACACCAACATTGTTGATGCAGTTCGCAACACATTTAAAAGTATTGCTCAGGAGAACAAAGTTTTGCAATTTGTGATGATAAATCTTGATAATACCAAAACTGAGGTCGACAGCATAAGCATCGTCATAAACACGGGCAGCCGAGGCATAGATCCAGGAACACCTGATCCACAACCATATCCATGGTATGGAATACCTTTTACGGAAGGTGAATGTTATAGATGGGGTTGCCCATATTGGATTCAAGTTTATCCTAATGCAACTGCAAAATTACAAAATCATATTGCAGCATATGATGACATCCATGCTATCGCCCAGGCCCCTCACTCATTCATTGTCAATCCACACCATTTCGTTACCTATCAAGGCGGAGTAAATGAAATAGATTGGCTTTTCTCATTGATAGGACTCACGGAAGAAGAGGCATTGAATTACCAACTTTGTTGGGAATACCTGAACTGGGAATACGCACAAATCATGCAACATACCCACACTCCAGCCATGGAAATCAGGCCATATGGCCATGATGGATATTATCAAACTAGGGTTTGGGGAAAATTACAACATATAACGCCTACGAATGATACGGTTTGGATATCACATGTTGTTAGGGTAGATCATGCGACAATTTATCCTATTGTTAATGAAAACTATCCAGTCCCGATAGATGAATAATGATTATGCCAGCCAGTCTTAATCTAATAACCAAAAGGCTGGCTGGCAATTGTCATTATTATAAAAATGCTAAATCATGAGATGTAGAATAAATGCGTTGTTTGTTTTGTTGGCCTTTGTTTGTATAGTTCCTTTACGAGCCCAAGAACAATTGGAAGTGGAACTCATTGGTGACAGCAGATGTTATGTTGCTCTGCTGCCTATCGCTAAAGATGAAGTTCTGGTCACTACATTCAATGAGGACAGGCAAATGGGGCTGTGCAGGATGACAACTGACGGCACGGAACTGGAGTATGTCGAGCAAGCTCATCTCAACGAAGGAGGCTTTGAGATGTATGGCCGCTCTATCTTGTCAAAAGGAAATGACGACCA
>JAEEGI010021359.1_pt1 | contig 12870 bp, 15 predicted proteins | sample 8958751 | NCBI WGS metagenome assembly JAEEGI01 (sample SAMN16246545, study PRJNA631951) | gut metagenome | biome: gut microbiome; feature: rumen; material: KS-attached | host: Bos | place: Iran: Karaj | collected 2018-10 | reverse complement strand
AAAAGAACGATTTTAGACAGCTTCAAAAGAAATTATCGATAATAATGAAAATTGTATGTTATAACACACCAAGTAAGTGAAACGGAATGCGTTCCTTTGCGTTCGCCACACTTTTGGGACAATTTGGGCTGTGGGAAGATTTGAGAAATAACGAGGTAATCCATTTTGTGTTTTTACTACTAAACAATGGATTTCTCGTATGACAGCTTCTTTAGGCCAGGATCATAGGCAGGAAACTGCGAGTAATTTGTATCAGTGATTTCAAATATAAAAATCCCGTAAGGGGTTGAGAACCCTTGCGGGATCATTTAAAAACTTAGGTGGTACCCGGAGCCGGGTTTGAACCGGCACAGCCTTGCGGCCGAGGGATTTTAAGTCCCTTGCGTCTACCAATTCCGCCATCCGGGCAAAAAAAGCACTATCAATCAAGCATTGGAGCCATTTCCATGGAACGGTATTTAAAATGTCCCAAGTGCCAGACAGAAGTCAAGGAATATAAAAATCCCTTCCCAACAGCCGATATCATTATACGCATTGCCGGGAAAATTGTTCTCGTGGAGCGCCGCAATCCTCCCCATGGATGGGCATTGCCGGGAGGATTTGTCGACTACGGCGAATCGCTGGAACAGGCCGCCGCCCGCGAAGCGCTGGAAGAAACCGGTCTTGTGGTCAAAAACCTGCGGCAGTTCCGGGCCTATTCCGCTCCCAATCGGGATCCGCGCTTTCATACTGTCTCCATGGTATTCATAGCCGATGCGGAAGGCGAACCACAGGGCGGAGACGATGCGCTCAGAGCGCGCCTTTTTTCTCCAGAAGCCTTGCCCGAACCCCTTTGCTTTGATCATGCGAAGATTCTCGCCGACTATCTGGCCAGTCCTTTAAGCCAAATGAGGTGAGGAAAACCAGCGCCCACGGAAAAAGGCTTCAACCGGAAAACCGTTCCAGAAAACCGACGTCCACCTTGCCTTCCTGGAATTCGCGATTGGCCATGATTTTCTGGTGAAAGGGGATGGTGGTTTTGATTCCTTCGATAATATATTCATCCAGCGCCCGTGACATGCGCCGAATCGCTTCCTCACGATTGTCGGCGTGGACAATCAGCTTGGCGATAAGGGAATCATAGTAGGGCAAGACGGTATACTGGTCGTAAATGGCGCTCTCCACACGCACGCCCAAACCGCCCGGCTGATGATAGCCATCAATTTTGCCCGGCGAAGGCACAAAACGTTCCGGATCTTCGGCGTTGATCCGGCATTCGATCGCATGGCCGCGAAGCTGGATATCGTTCTGGGTGAAACGCAGGGGATAACCCGCCGCCGAATAGATCTGTTCCCGCACCAGGTCAATGCCGGTTATCATCTCCGTTACCGGATGCTCCACCTGAATGCGGGTGTTCATCTCCATGAAGTAGAAATTGCCGTCCGCATCCAGCAAAAACTCGGCGGTTCCGACATTGGTATAGTGAACCGCCCGGGCGATAGCCACCGCAGCAGCCCCCATCCGTTCCCGCAATTCCTGCGTTATGACCGGACAAGGCGATTCCTCGATGAGTTTTTGATGGCGGCGCTGGATGGAACAGTCCCGTTCGCCGATGTAGACCACATGGCCGCATTGATCCGCCAAAAGCTGCACTTCAACATGGCGGGGATTCACACAGTACTTTTCCACATAAACATCGGGATTGCCGAAGGCATTTTGGGCTTCACTACGGGCGGTAGCCAGGGCATTGGCAAATTCTTCGGGGCTGTGCACCACCTTCATGCCCCGTCCCCCGCCACCGGCAGTCGCCTTGATGATAACGGGATAACCAATCTGGGCGGCAACAGCTTCGGCCTCTTCAAGGCTGCGCACCGCTTCGGAGGTTCCCGGCAAAATGGGCACCCCGACCGCCGCCACCGTTTGCCGGGCCCGAATCTTGTCGCCCATCAAATGCATGTTCTCCGCCGTGGGCCCAATAAAAGTCAAACCGCATTGACCACAGATTTCGGCAAATTCGGCATTTTCCGCCAGAAAACCATAGCCAGGGTGAATCGCATCGGCATCCGTCACCTCGGCGGCACTGATAATCGCCTTGACATTCAGATAACTGCCAGCACTCGCCGCAGGACCGATGCAAATACTTTCATCGGCCAGTTTGACATGCAGAGATTCGGCATCCACATCGGAATGTACCGCAACCGTTTTTACTCCGATCTCCTTGCAGGCACGGATAATACGAAGGGCGATCTCCCCCCGGTTGGCAATCAATATCTTACGAAACATAAAACATCCCACATCAACGGCGAAACACGCCGGAGGCTTTTTTACGTGGCACCATGAACAAAAACATTTTTGAACGCATTTTTCCTCAGGCGCCTACAGCTTTTCCACACGGAACAACGTCTCGCCATATTCCACCGGCTGTGCGTTTTCCTTGAAAATTTCACAAATGCGGCACCGGAAATCCGCCTCGATCTCGTTCATCAGTTTCATGGCCTCCACGATACAGAGGACCTGTCCCTTTTCAACCACCTGGCCGACCTCAACATAGGGACTGGAATCCGGTGAAGGCGCGCGATAAAATGTGCCAACAATCGGAGAGGGAATATCGACCAACCGTTCGTTTTTTTCTTCTGAAGGCGGAGCGGCAAGCGGGGCAACGGTTTGCTGCTCGGGCACAGAAGATGATGGTATGACCGGTGCGGCAGCAATCATTTGGGGCTGTCCACCACCACGCCGGATGGAAAGTTTTTTTCCTTCTTCCTCCAGTTCGAAATCTGTAATATCTGTCTGCATGATCATTTCGATCACATTGCGCAATTCTTCTATATTCATTCAATTCCTCACTGCATCGTCAATACAAACACCATACCGGCATTTGAAACAAAAAAACGACCCATAATAAAATAGTTATCTTTTAATAATATGCAACCACTTGGGAATGACCGTTAAAGCCTCACATCCATCCGCCGTCACCGCCACCGTATCCTCAATCCGGACGCCGCCGATATCGGGAAGATAGATACCTGGCTCAATAGTAAAAACCATGCCCTCTTCCGCAACATCTTCGGAACGCGGCGACACCAACGGATATTCATGAATTTCCAGACCAACGCCATGCCCCAAACCATGTCCAAAAAACTCGCCATAGCCTTTCTCGCGGATAAAATCACGGGCAATGGCATCCACTTCTTTCAACGGCCGTCCCGGACATACACCTTTTCTGGCACGATCATGCGCTTCCCGAACAATCTCGTAAACTTTCAACAGCTCTCCGGACGGCTCTCCCAAACCCAGAGTCAGGGTTTCATCACAGTGGTACCCGTGAAGCCGTCCACCAAAATCCATGGTTACGAATTCTCCCGAGGCGATAAACTTGTCGGAGGCCACCCCATGCGGCATGGCACCCCGGCTCCCGGAAGCAACGATAAAATCGAAGGCCTTTTCCTCGCCGCCCAATCTTTTTATGGCAAACTCCAGTTCAAGCGCCAAACGCCGTTCCGACAATCCAGGGTGAATCAAACTTTCGATTTCCGCGAAAGCTCCGGCATTGATACGGGCGGCTTTGCGAATATATTCGATTTCGGCGGGGGTTTTGATGCCCCGCAACGCACGCAATTCCTTCTTCAGCGCCACCCACTCAACATCCCCAGTCTCAAGTTTGGCCAACCGGGAAACCACCAAGTACTCTGCCTCGAAACCGACTCTGTGCATCCCTTCCCGCTTCAGCAGACGCACGGCGCTTTCTTCTGCGCCCCTGCATTCTTCCACCACAACACTTTGGGTTTCTTCCTGCGCCTGAAGTGTATAACGCGAATCAACCAGCAGCCAGGCATCCTTTTCGGCGCTTATGATCAACACGCCTTCCGTACCGGAAAAACCACACAGGTAACGAATATTGGGGGGATGAACCAGCAACACGGCATCCAGACCGCATTGGCGAAGTATGTGACGCATCTTTTCATGCCGTTTGGACATCATCTTTTCCTTCTCCTCCCGCCGCTTTGAGTACCGCTACCAATCCATACAGGGCCGCTGTATAACTCTTTGAGCCCAAACCGCAGATCTGTCCCAAAACAACCGGCGCCAGCATCGATTCGGAACGAAACGGTTCACGGGCATGAATATTTGAAATATGCACCTCAACTGTCGGAATGGCCACTCCCGCGATGGCATCCCGCAAGGCGATGCTCGTGTGGGTATAGGCGCCGGCGTTGATAATGATACCGGCTATCCCGTTCTCCCGGGCCGCATGAATTTCATCCAGCAAGACGCCTTCATGATTGGACTGAAAAAATTCCAGCGCCACATTCAATTCAACCGCCAATTCCCGCAATTCGTGCTCAATATCTGCAAGCGTCATGCGGCCGTAAATCTTGGGTTCACGCCGCCCCAGGAGATTGAGATTGGGGCCATTGATGACCAGTATTTTCATGTATCAAGCTCTTCCAGTATTTTAATTCGATCCCGACTCATCACATAGCGTCCCTTGCCCAGATTGCCACCTTCTGCAAAAACCAACGCAATAAAATGATCGGCATCCACGGTACGTATCAGGATACTTTGTTTTTCAGTCGTCAGACTTACCTCTTCCAATTCGCCAATTTCCAGTATTCCCACCGCTTTTTTCATCTCTTTCAGGGCGCCGGCCATTTCCACCGCAACCTGATCAGGATGCAATGCTTCACTTTCCCGGGCATACTGCTCCACTTGAATACCGTCGGGGCCTACAAGGATTGCTCCAATACATCCTTCCGTTTCATGGACCATGGAAGCCAAAATTTCTTTGAACATATTCCTTTCTCTCTCTTATGGCGACAAGCCACAGATTCAATATCCTGACAATCTCCGACGTGTTTCCGGAATCCACGTTTTGCTCTTCGGCGAAAGGAGAAGGGCGCCCCAACTGGGCGGCCAGTTCCATAATTCTCTTTTTCAAATCACTGTTGCCGGGCGATTCCCGCAGCAACTTCTCATACATTGCCAGCCCCCGGGCGGCATGTCCTTGACGAACCAGAAGTTCCGCAATGGTCACCGTTGCAAACGGGATATCCTCAACATCATTTTCCACATTCTTCATTTCCCGTCCTCCGATGAAGCATTATACCCCAATAACCGGCTTTCATTCCCAGTAATAAATGAAATGCCCTTGAATATCCTGCAACAGTTCAACCGTCAATCTCAATCATCCCGACAATTCGCTGAACAATTTCCGAAACCTGATATGCATCGGTATCCACAACGATATCGGCCTCTTCGTAAAATCTGCGTCGTGCTTCCAACAGAGCCGCAAAATGTTCACGATCTTGAGCAAGAGGGCGGGCCGTGTTTTGAGCAACCCGTTGCTGCAGGGTCTCCAGCCGGGCACGCAGATAGATCACGGTTCCTGTCTGCTTCAACAAAATTCTGTTTTCCGCCCGTATAATCGCCCCACCGCCTGTCGCCACCACCGTCTTGCGAAGCAAAGCCATTTTGCGCAACTGGGCGCTTTCCAAATCCCGGAAAAAGGCTTCGCCCTTCCGGGCAAATATTTCCTTGATGGCGCATCCTGCGGAAGCCTCTATCAAGGAATCCAGATCGACAAAATTCCAATGCAGATACTCGGCCAGCATCCGGCCTACCGTGCTCTTGCCGGCGCCCATAAAACCGATCAGGATGATATTCTTCTCCATCATCTCCACCATCATTTTACAGCTGCGCCGTATACTCACGAAACTGCTGAACGTTGTCTTTGAGATCCTCCATGGTATCACCGCCAAACTTTTCCAGTACCGCATTGGCGATTTCGATGGCCACTACCGCCTCGGCCACTACCGCTGCTGCAGGCACCGCGCAGACATCCGAACGTTCCTTAGACGCCTCATGGGGCGCTCCACTGACAATATCCACGGTGCGCAAAGGTTGCCGCAGGGTGGGTATCGGCTTCATCGCCCCCCGTATCACCAAAGGTTCTCCGGTCGTCATGCCGCCCTCCAGGCCGCCGGCATTGTTGGTAAAACGGAAAAATCCCCGTCCGGCTTCACGGCCAATTTCGTCATGAACCTTGCTGCCCGGCAAACGGGCCGCATCAAAACCAAGACCAATCTCCACACCCTTAAAAGCCTGGATGCTCATGACCGCAGCCGCCAGCCTGGCATCCAAACGCCGATCCCACTGGACATGACTGCCCAAACCTACCGGAAGCCCCAGCACCACGACTTCGACGACCCCGCCCAGGGAATCGCCCGCCACCGATGCCGCATCGATCCGTGCCTTCATGGCGGTTTCAGCCTCCAGGTCAAAGGTTCCGCAACACGATTTTTCCGCGAGGAGGCGCCGCGAGACATAATCCTGCGAATCATCCCGCGCAGCAACACCGCCAATTTCCGTCACGTAACTTGCAAACTCCATCCCCAGATTCCGCAGTAAAATCTGGCAGAGCGCGCCCACAGCCACCCGGATCGAAGTTTCCCGGGCGCTGGAACGTTCCAGAATATTGCGCACGTCACGTTGGCGATATTTAACAACTCCATTCAAATCGGCATGGCCGGGCCGCGGCCAGGTGATGCTTTTCGTCTCATCCCGATCTTCGGGCCGGACAGACATGGTCTGGGTCCAGTTCACCCAATCACGGTTTTCAATGCTCAGGGTGATCGGAGAACCCAGGGTGCGTCCCCATCGCACACCGGACAGTATCCGCACATGATCCTGTTCGATGGCCATCCGCCCACCTCTTCCATAACCACTCTGGCGACGTTTCAAGAATGTATCGATCTCGGCAGCCAGCACTTCAAGATTTGCCGGAATTCCCTCAACTACAGCGGTAAGGCAGGGGCCATGCGATTCGCCCGCCGTCAGATAACGCAACATTTTTCATACCTCTTCAAAGGAAAAGACAGGTTTTCGCGCCTGCCTTTTTCGGAGAAATACCTGCTCGAATTTAAGAGACGTAATACATACCAATCATTCGTCCTGATCAACTATTAAAACTCTTCAAAACAGCCCTGTGTTCCTTCACTGTTTGAAACGTCCGCCGCCAGAGCTGTTTCGATACGTTCCCAGATATCCTCGTCCCCTTCACGGGTGACGCTGGAAAAGCACGAAAAGCAATCCTCCTCCAGCCCGGTTGTCTGCGCAATCTGTTTCTGTTGGGCAACACGTTCCGAGCGATTGACCTTGTCCACCTTGGTTATGACCGGGATCGCCGGGATGGAGAAATCCTCCAGCAGATCCAGCATGTTCAGATCTTCCTCCGATGGAATCCGGCGGACATCCAGCAGGAGCACCACCGCACGCAGATTTTTCCGTTCGCAGAGGTAGCTGCGGATCATCGGCAGCCATTTGAGGCGGACCTCCTTCGGCGCCTGAGCAAAACCGTAGCCGGGCAAATCCACAAAGAAAAAGGCATCGTTGATCAAAAAAAAGTTGAGCATCTGGGTGCGTCCGGGCATCCGGGAAGAGCGCACCAGCGAACGCCGCCCCAGCAAGCTGTTGATCAACGTACTCTTGCCCACGTTGCTGCGTCCGACAAAAGCCACCTCGGGCCGATCGGGGGATGGATACTGGGCGGGCGACACGGCACTTTTAAAAAACGACGCTGTCCTGATAATCATGGCAACACTCCGGTGCTTTGGCAAAAAGCGCCCCTGCTTTCTCAGGGGGAAAATATTGAGTACAATCGCCTATTAAAGGAGTATCATTTTCAGGCAACAAGTGTCCAGCTTCCTGGACCGCTTCCCCCTTCACGCAAGGTATGCGAGAAAACGCCATGGAAGAAAAGAAAGAACTGACCGTTACAAAAATTCTCGGCTACGTTTTTCTGATTCTGGCAATTCATGTGGCCATCATTCTGCTGATAGGACTGGTCATCGTGCTGCTGCACGGCATCAGCCGCTATTTTATCTGGGTAGTCGCCGGGGGATGTGCTTTCTTCGTTCTCTCCATCCTGCTGTTTTTCCGCAAATTGCGCAAAGACCGGGAAAAACTCAAGGAGATGCTGCGGGATCCGGCTTTCCAGGGAAAAACGCTGGAGATTTCCTTTCTGGGAGGCCTGGCCAGCTGCCGGGTAAGTTCGCCCGGTGCCCCCGGCTATGAACTTGACGCTCCCGCCATTGCGCCACAGCTTGAAGATCCGCATACCGTAAAACTTCGGGAGCTCCAACAAATCGCGCAGATGCTGGAAAAAAACTTGATCTCCGAGTCGGAATACACCCGCCTGAAGAATGAAATCCTGCAAAGCTATTCCGAGACGCCCTGATTTTTTGAGGAACACTTCCATGAATGTGACACTTTCCGACGGAATCCGGCTGTGGTGTGCCTGCTCCGGCCATGGCAAACCGCTGATGCTGCTGCACGGCCTGGGCGGCTGCGGTGGAGACTGGGGCATGCAGCTGCCGGCGCTGAACCGCCACTTTCACGTCATCCGGCCGGATCTGCGCGGGCACGGAAGATCCTCCCACCCTGCCGGCGGCTACACCATCAAGCAGATGGCGGACGACTGCGCGGCGCTCCTGAAAAGGCTCGCCCTGCAGCGCGCCCATCTCGCAGGCATTTCTCTGGGGGGAACGGTCGCCCTGCAGCTGGCACTCGATTTCCCGCAGCTTGTCGACCGGCTGGTCCTTGTCAACAGCACGCCGGCAGTGACACCACAGACCTTTATGCAACGTCTGGAACTTTGGGCTCGTCTTGCCGCAGCCCGTCGCCTGAGCATGCGCTGGACCGGCTTTCTGTTGTCCTGGCGGCTCTTTCCCGCGCGGGAGCAGCGCCTTCTGCGGAAACTCTTCCTTCAGCGCTGGTCACACTGCAACGCACACAGCTACCATGCAACGTTACGTGGCCTTGCCGGATGGACAGTTCTGGAGCGCCTGCCCCAACTGCAGGCTCCGCTGCTGGTCATCTCAGGCGATCATGATTTTTTCCCGCTTTCTGCCAAACAGCTCTGCGCCGAGCGTGCACCACGGGGCAGGCTTGTCACCATTGCAAATTCCCGGCATGCCTCCATCATCGATCAGCCTGAAGCCTGCACTCGCATTCTGCTCGACTTTTTTGGCGGCAACAGCTGATGATGCCGAAAAATTTTTGTTCCGCAGGCGGTCTTTTGTGTTCCGCCACATGCACATGGTGGTATGTTAGTTTTTCTGAAAAAAAGAGGTGGAAGAATTCCTGTTGTTCTCTCCATCCTGAAAACCCATTTTTTCGAATTCATTCAAAAGGAGCGCTTTTCATGGCAGATCAACCGATACCGGTCTTTGACGAAGCAACCGAACAACTGACAGTCAATTCGATCCGTTTTCTGGCATTGGACGCCATTGATCAGGCCAAAAGCGGTCATCCGGGCATGGTACTGGGGGCCGCTCCCATGGCCTATGTGCTGTTTTCCCGCTTTTTGAAGTTCAACCCGCGCGCCCCGCTTTGGCCCAACAGGGACCGTTTCATCCTCTCCTCCGGACATGCTTCCGCCCTGCTCTACTCGTTGCTGCACCACGCGGGCTACAATATTTCGCTGGAAGACATGAAAAATTTCCGCCAATGGGGCTCTGCGACTCCCGGACATCCGGAATATGGCCACACGCCGGGTGTGGAGGCCACGACCGGCCCCTTGGGCCAGGGACTGGCGATGGCGGTGGGCATGGCGATAGCCGAACGCGCCCTGGCCGCGCATTTCAACCGCGATGACCATGAGATCGTCAACCACTACACCTACGTTTTGGCGGGAGACGGCGACCTGATGGAAGGCGTGGTCTCCGAAGCCGCATCACTTGCCGGACATCTGCGGCTCGGCAAGCTCATCTGTCTCTACGACAGCAACGATGTGACGCTGGCCGGTCCCACCAATACCAACTTTACCGAAGATACGGCGCGCAAGTTCGAAGCTCTCGAATGGTATGTGCAGAAAGTTGCGGACGGAAATGATCTGCGGGCCATAAGCGAAGCAATTGCGGCGGCACAAAAAGATGCGCGTCCCTCGCTGATTATCGTCAAGACTCATATTGGTTTCGGCAGTTCCAAATTTCAGGACAGCTTCAAGGCGCACGGCGCGCCCTTTGGCCCTGAGGAAACGCTGGCCATCAAGAAAAACCTGGGCTGGAAATTTAAAGAGCCGTTCACCGTATCGGAAGAAGCGCGCAGTATATTTATTAACGCCGCCCGCAACGGCGTAACCAGCAATGCCGAGTGGGACAGCCTGCTGCGCAGTTACGCCGGCGAATATGCCGGCATGAAGGAAGAGTGGGATCGCTTTCATGAAAACGTCCTGCCGGAGAACTGGGAAGAATTGCTGCCCTCCTTCCCTCCCGGCGGCAAAGCCATTTCCACACGCGCGGCCGGCGGACAAACGCTGGACTCCGTCTCCCGAATACTGGAGCGGATCATCGGTGGTTCCGCGGATCTTGCCCCTTCCACCAAAACCGAGCTTAAGCAACAGGGGCTGTTCGCCCATCCCGATACCGTCCCACGTAATGCAGATCCCGACGAGCTGCAGGGCTACGCCGGCCGCAATATCGCCTTCGGTGTGCGGGAACACGCCATGGGCGCCATTCTCAACGGCATTGCCGCCCATGGAAGTGGTTTGCGTCCCTTCGGCTCCACCTTCCTGGTCTTTGCCGACTACCTGCGTCCCGCTTTGCGTCTTGCCGCGCTGATGAAACTGCCGGTTGTCCATGTCTTCACCCACGATTCCATCGCGGTGGGCGAAGACGGCCCCACCCATCAGCCCATAGAGCAGATCGCCAGTCTGCGGGCCATTCCCGGCCTGACCGTCATCCGTCCGGCCGATGCCAACGAAACGGTGGAGGCTTGGCGTTATATCCTGACCCACCAGGAGCCGACCGCACTTGTCCTTTCCCGGCAGAATCTGCCGGTTCTCGAGCAGCGCCCCAAGGCTGGCGATGTATCGAAGGGTGCCTACATTCTGGCCGATAGCGACAAAGCCCCCAGTCTTATCCTCATTGCCACCGGAAGCGAGGTGGCACTAGCCCTCAAGGCCTGGCAGCAGCTGACCGCCGAAGGCATCGCCGCAAGGCTGGTCAACATGCCGTCCTGGGAGCTCTTTGAAGCGCAGCCGCAGAGCTACCGCGAATCGGTGCTGCCGTCCACGGTGCGCAAACGGCTGGCGGTGGAAGCCGGCAGTCCGCAGGGTTGGGAGCGCTACGTAGGGCTGGATGGAGCGATTCTCGGCATGACCGGCTTCGGCGCCTCCGGGCCGGGAGAAACCGTCATGAAAAATTTCGGTTTCACTGTGGAAAACATCGTCAAAAAGGCCAAAACGCTTTAAAATGTTGTCTCTGCAAATAAAAACCGCAGCCGGTTTGAGGCCGGTTGCGGTTTTTTTTGCGTCAATTTCCGTTTTTTTCATTTATCCAGAGAGATTATTCCATCTCGATCCAGGAGATGTCGCCGCCTCCTTCGCGCAGAACCTCCACCTGATCTCCGACAAGGCTTATCACGGACGAAGGCTCACCGCGCAAAATCCCGCCATCCACCACCATATCCAGCTGTTTTCCCAGCACCCGTTCAATTTCCAGTGGATCGCTCAACGAATCCTCGCCGCTGATGTTGGCGCTGGTCGTCACCAGGGGATGCCCCAGTTCACGCACAATCATGTTGCAGATGGCGTTGTCGGGAATGCGGATGCCGACGGTGTGCTGGCGGGTCATGAGCAGACTGGGGGCCACTCTGGTTGCCTCCAGCACAAAGGTGTAAGGACCGGGCAAATGCCGCTTGACAATCTTGAAGGCGAAGTTGCTGACCTGGGCGTACTGGGTGATGTCGGAAATATCGGAACAGATAAACGAAAAGGGCTTGCGCGGATCCCTCTGCTTGAGCTGGTAGATCCGCTTGAGCGCTTTCTGGTTGAAAATGTCGCATCCAATGCCGTAAACCGTATCGGTGGGATAGGCGACAACGCCGCCTTCACGCAAGCATTCCACCACCTTGCGGATGAAACGCACCTGGGGATTTGTCGAATTGATGGTGACAATCATGGCCATCCCTTTCAAAAACACTGCCGGACTTATCAAAAGCGCCGGAGAAAGAAAGCTCAAACGATTTCAACAAAAAAGCCACCCTCATCAACCATCGGACAGATGAACATGGCATAAAAAAGGAATTTATAAATCATATGGAAAATGTAGTCGAGGTAAAAATCCTCAATCCCCTTGTGGGCAGGGAAATTCCCCTGCCGGAATATGCTACCGCAGGCAGCGCGGGCATGGATCTGCGCGCCTGCATTGAGGAACCGCTTTCACTGGAGGCGGGTTCCACCCACATCATTCCCACCGGACTGGCGCTCAACATCCGCGATCCCGGCCTGATGGCGCTTCTGGCACCGCGCTCCGGCCTCGGCATCCGTCACGGCATTGTGCTGGCCAATCTGGTTGGTATTATTGACAGCGACTATCACGGCGAAATTCTGGTCGGGCTGTGGAACCGCGGGCAAGAGACCTTTATCGTCCATCCCGGTGACCGCATTTGCCAGATGATCTTCATGCCGGTGACCCAGGTGGGGCTCCGTGTTGTTGAAGCCTTCAGCAGTTCTTCCGAACGCGGCGAAGGCGGGCTGGGGCATACGGGGATGTGATTACAAACTCCCTCAGCCACCTTCGGTGGCAGCCCCCTCTGGGAGGGGGCCTTTAAAGCCTTCCCCACTGGGGAAGGTGGCACGGCGCAAGCCGTGACGGAAGAGGTCAGCGACGCGAATCTTTTGACCTCTCCCGCCTCTACGGGGCACTGCATTTTCCGGCGGGCATCAGACTTCGTCCCATCCCCTTGGAAAAGCCTCCAAAGAAGAGGGCTTAAAAGGTGTCCCCCGTGGGAGCTTTTCCAAGGCATGGGGCGAAACCCGATGCCTGAAGGAAAATGCAGGCCCGCAGGGCCGATAGGGGTCGGAAATGTGGCTTGCTGACCCCCTTCAGG
>JAEEGI010021358.1_pt1 | contig 12870 bp, 11 predicted proteins | sample 8958751 | NCBI WGS metagenome assembly JAEEGI01 (sample SAMN16246545, study PRJNA631951) | gut metagenome | biome: gut microbiome; feature: rumen; material: KS-attached | host: Bos | place: Iran: Karaj | collected 2018-10 | reverse complement strand
GCAAGGAATGCAGCAGCGTATGTGGTAAAAGTCAACCTTTTCAGTACAAAGTCAACAAAAAAAGATGATTAGTAAACAATATCCGTACGAAGTCTACGTTTTTAGGAATAGAGTCAACCACCTCAGAAAACGGAGTCAAGTTTTCCTCGGTGAGCGAGTCAACCTTTTCAGTATAGGTAGGCAATTGTTAAAATAAAAGGGCTAAAAAGAGTCAACCTTATTCAGGAAAAGATACAATGTATTCAGTATTCAGTTATTCAGTTTTTTAGGGCGAGGCTATAGTGAAATGGAGGTAAATGGTAAAAATAGTAATTACTATATATAATATATATATTATATATAGTAAAATTTTGGTTAGCATTTTTAGGTACTCATGAGAAAACTGAATACTGAATAACTGAATACGTATTATCATTTTAACAATTCATTAACAGTTGATATTGTATTATATGATAAAATTTTCTTACCTTTGCATCATCAAAATACAGATAGAGATGATACTCCCACGCGAGGGAAAACAATCTTCTACGTGCACGAGAAAAATCTGCCACGTGTGGGCGCAAAAAAGCCTTCAGAATAGCTGCAGACAAAAACTAAACAAAAATATTAACAAGCACAAATACCCCACAACAAAAAGAGGCCCGCAAACCAGTTCACAGACCTCTCTTCGTGCTTAATATAATGTTTAAAGTTTAATCGATCTCTTCGTCGGGTTCGTAGCCGCCCATTTCGCGGATGGCGTTTTTGAGCATGGTGTACTGCTGATAGAGATGATTAACGGCCTCCTCGCCTTGGGTGTAGTCGTGCATAGGCGACTTGAGGAAGAACGAGAGGAAACGTTGGATGCCAAAACGACCAGCACGGGCAGCCAGGTCGCTAAGCAGACAGAGGTCGAGACAAAGGGGTGCTGCCAGGATTGAATCGCGGCACAGGAAGTTGATCTTAATCTGCATGGGATAGCCCATCCAACCAAAGATATCGATATTGTCCCAACCCTCCTTATTATCATTGCGTGGGGGATAATAGTTGATGCGAACCTTATGATAATACTGGGTGTCCTCGTCGTTACCATGACCGTAGAGGTCGGGCTGCACATCGGGTTTCAGGATGGTTTCGAGGGTTGAGAGCTTCGAAACCTCCTTGGTACGGAAGTTGGCAGGCTCGTCGAGCACCAGACCGTCGCGATTGCCCAGGATATTGGTTGAGAACCAGCCGTTAAGTCCCAGACAGCGGGTGCCGATGATGGGGGCGAAACCTGACTTGACGAGGGTTTGACCGGTCTTGAAATCCTTACCAGCGATAGGCATCTTGGTTTGCTCGGCCAACTGCCACATGGCTGGGATATCGACGGTGGTGTTAGGAGCTCCCATAATGAAAGGGGCGCCCTCGCTCAGAGCGGCATAGGCATAGCACATGGATGGGGCGATATGCTCGCGGTCGTCGGCCTTCATGGCGGCTTCGAGATCAGAGAGCTGATAGTGAACCGACTCGCACACGGGCACGTAGATTTCGGTAGAGGCTGCCCAGAGCACTACCACGCGGGCGCAATCGTTAGCGGCCTTGAACTGGCGGATATCCTGGCGCAGGGCCTCTACCATCTGCCAACGGGTGAGCCCAGCTTTCACATTATCGCCATCCAGGCGCTTGGCGTAGTTCTTATCGAAGGCGGCAGGCATGGGCACAATCTTCTCGAGCTCATCGCGAACGGGCTCGATATCCTTCTCCTTGAGTACCTCGGCATACATGGCTGCCTGATAGGCGTTCTGCGGATACACATCCCAACAGCCAAACACGATATCATCGAGCTTAGCCAGGGGCACGATGTCGGCATAGTGCAGATAACGGGCATCGGCACCACGACCAACGCGTATCTTATCGTACTGAGTCATTGAACCTACGGGTTTGGTTAAGCCCTTGCGAGCCATGAGCACACCCGTAATAAAAGTGGTAGATACGGCGCCACAGCCAACTACCAGGATGCCCAGCTTACCTTGGGCGGGGGTTACTTTAGTTTGTGTCATTTCTTACTTTATTTGGTTGATAAACATATCTATGTTTAGAGCGCTGCAAAGGTGCACAAATAAATTGAAACAAGCAAAGAAAACTTAAAATTTTTGCAAAGTTTTACAGCTTTTAAGTGTTTTGTTACAGAAAAATACATTAATTTTGCACCCGATTTTTTTAGGTAACAAAAATTATTTATGTACAAACAAGCATTCAACATGAAGCGCCAGCGCCTGGTTTTCCGTCGTTTCGGAAACAAGGGCTACTCGCTCTTTAGTTGTCTGGGCCGCGAGGTGGTTTGCAGCGTGCTATCGGTTAGCACCCTTACCTACGCATCGGCCGAGAGCGTGAGCACACACCCTGTGGTGAGCGACTCAACCGCTACGACAACTGCACGCGAGATGATGCTCGACGAGGTTAGCGTAACCGGATCGAGGGCGCCACTGACCAAGAGTCAGGCTGCGAGAATGGTAACTGTACTGGACCGCAAGGCTATTGCGCAGGCGCCAGTACAAAGTGTAAACGACCTTTTAAAGTACGCTGTAGGCGTGGATGTTAGGCAACGAGGACCCATCGGTGCCCAGACCGACGTGTCGATTCGAGGCGGCAACTACGAGCAGATTACCATCCTGCTGAATGGAATCAACATCTGCGACCCGCAAACAGGGCACAACGCCTTCGACTTTCCTGTAGACATCAGCGACATAGTGCGCATAGAGGTGCTTGAGGGACCTGCAGGGCGTGTGTATGGAACGTCGAGTCTGGTAGGAGCAATCAACATTGTGACGAAGCCTACCCTACCCTCTGCCGTGCATGCCGAAGCAGGATCGTATGGCTATGCCAATGTGGGCGGACGTGTGGCTTTTGGCGGCAAAGCCAGCCACAGCCTGTCGGCCAGCTATACCCGAAGCGACGGCTACAGCCGCAATAAGGCTGGCAAACTGAATGCCGACTACAAAAGCGGAAAGGCTTTTTACCAGGGACAGTACGACGACAACGACATACGCGTGAACTGGCATGCAGGTATAAGCGTAAGGGATTTTGGCTCGAACACCTTTTATGGCGCCAAATGGGACGACCAGTTTGAGCACACACTGAAAACCTACACTGCCGTAACAGCCGAGAACAAACAAGGGCGCCTGCACTTGAAACCAACCATATACTGGAACAGATCGCAAGACCGCTTTGAGCTGTTTAGAGATGCACCCGATATCTACCCATTTAACTACCATCGCACGGATGTGTACGGCGTGAATCTGAACAGCCACTTTGACTGGGTTGCAGGGCGCACAGCCATAGGCGCCGAACTGCGCAACGAAGACCTTGTGAGCGGCAATCTGGGCGAGCCACTATCGCGCACACACCATATTCATGGTACCGACCGTAACTACGAGTACGGTCTGAACCGCACCAACATGAGCTTTGTGCTGGAACATAACATACTGCTTGAGCGCTTTACCCTTTCGGCAGGCGTGGTGGCCGTAAAAAACTCGTGGAACGAGATGAACATGCGTCTGTATCCAGGCATTGATGCCAGCTACCGTATTGGCAGCAACTGGAAGGTGTATGCATCGTACAACACATCGCTACGCATGCCATCGGTTACCGAGCTGTACTACTCGGTGGGCGGGCATAAGGCCGACAAGCACCTGAAACCTGAGGAACTGGCGGCCGTAGAGGGCGGACTGCAATACAACTCGTACCTGGTTGACGCCAAGCTGAGCGTGTATCGTAACCACTGCAAGAACCTGATTGACTGGATCAGGCGCAGCGATGATGTGGATGCACCATGGGAATCGGTAAACTTTACCAAGGTGAACGCCACTGGTATAGAGGCCACACTGGCCCTGAACCTACAGGAGATGATGCCTGCACAACACATACTGAAACGCTTGCAGGTAGATTACAGCTACATTGACCAGGATAAGGTGGAGACCGACGGCATACAGAGCCAGTACACGCTGGAGTATCTGCGACACAAACTGGTGGCACAGTTACAGGCCAACCTCTGGAAGCGCTTGCATGCAAATATAAGCTACCGCATGCAGGACCGCACGGGCACCTACACCAACGCCGACGGCGAGATAACCGAATACAAGCCTTACGGCATAGTTGACGCACGACTGAGTTGGAATGCCGATAACTACACGATGTATGTAGAGGCTAACAATCTGCTGAACAAAACGTACGTTGACTTTGGCCACATACCACAACCAGGCAGATGGTGGATGGCTGGATTTAACATCCAACTGTAGTTAACGGAAACTGAACAGGAACCTGAGCTTGGGGCTGCGCGACAAATCGCCAGGATTGCTACCCGGACAGCCCTCAGGAACCTGCAAACCCTTACGGGCATAGTAATCCTTCCAAAACTGGGTTACTTTGCCCGTTTTATCATGGAACGACATGGGGATAGGCTCGAATACCAGCTGGCCATCGGCATCAAGATAATTCTTCTGCACCAACTCGCTACAATAGAATTCGTCGTCGCTGGGCATGAACATAAAGTCGTAAGGGCGACCTAAATACTGCAGGGCACGCTGAACGGAACTTGCCACGCCAGTGGTATCTTTTAACCGAGTGGCGATGACCAGCGAATCGCGACGCACCAGAAAGCTATCGATAGGCGTTAAAACCACGCCCTGGTGGATAGCCTCGAGCACAAAAACACTATCCTTACAAAAATGTACCATGCCAACATGGTCGATAGCCAAATCGTTAACGCCCTGGGTAACCTGCGTGATATGATTACCCTGAGCAGAAATGCAAAACAGGAGGTCGCCCTCCTGTAATTGCTGTGCCATGTTCTGAGCAACGCCCTGCAGGGATGTTGTCAACAACAGACATAAACTAAATATTGTTTTCTTGCTAAAACGCATCAACCTTTAAGCTTAAACGAATTTTCGATGCTGCTGAGCTCGGCTACAAAGGCCTTATCAATCTTAAGGCGCTGCTCTACGGCATTGCAGCTGTGGATAACGGTAGAATGATCGCGACCGCCGATGAGCTGACCAATACGCGACGAAGGCATCTTGGTGTGCTTCTGAGCCAGATACATAGAAATCTGACGGGCCTGCACAAAATCGCGCTTGCGACTCTTGCTGAACACACTCTGCTGACTTACGCCATAGTGGTTACAAACCTTATCAAGGATATCGTCGATAGTAAGCGGATGGTTGTCGACCTTAACTGCACGCTTAATCACACGCTCGGCCAACTTCATATCGATGTTAGAGTTGTAAACAATCGAGTAAGCCATCAGCGAGTTTACCACACCCTCCAAGTCGCGTACGCTGCCATTAGCAGTCTGGGCGATATACTCGATCACATCTGCAGGAATCTTCAGTCCGTCGCGCTTACACTTAGCGTTCAGGATATCTACACACAACTGCACGTTGGGCTTCTCGAGCTCGGCAATCAGTCCGCAGGCAAAACGGGTAAGCAGGCGGTCCTTAACACCAGTAAGATCTACTGGGGGACGGTCGCTGGCCAGAATAATCTGCTTGCCGATACGGAACAGGTGATCGAAGATGTGGAAGAAAGTATCGAGTGTTTTTGGCGAATTTACCCACTCCTGAATATCGTCGACAATCAGTACGTCGATACTCTGATAGAAGTTGATGAAATCGTTCGTGGTATTCTGACGTACAGAATCGGTGAACTGTACCTGGAACAGACGGGCACTTACGTACAGCACGCGCTTGTTAGGATAAAGCTCGCAGCACTTCAGTCCGATGGCGTTGATGAGGTGGGTTTTACCGCAACCAGAAGGGCCATATATAAAGAAGGGGTTGAAGGTGGTTTTACCTGGGTGCTCGGCGATAGAGAGACCAACGGTACGAGGCAGCTTGTTAGAATTACCCTCGATATAGTTGTGGAAACCCTTCTTGGTGTCGAGCTGGGGGTTGAGCTGCTGCTGACGGGGTGCATCGAGCACATTGGGCGCCTTGTTAAGATGCTGGCGGGCGGGTACAGTCTCCAAGCTGGGACCCTCGCTCTCAACATCGGTAGTAACGTCGCGACCCTTAGCAGTAGCGGCCTTAACCTCAACGATTCTGTAATTGAGTTTTACATTGGTACCAAACACTCGCTCTAATACCTTACTTAATAATCCAACGTAGTACTGCTCCAAGAACTCGAATACGTATCGGCTTGGAACCTGCACCAGAACCGAACGGTTCGCTTCGTCGAACGACTCGAACACGATTGGTGCAAACCACGTTTTGTACTGCTGCTCTGTAACGTTAGCCTGGATGAGACGAAGGCAGTCGGCCCAGAGCGCCTGATGATTATTATTCATTTAGCGAATGTATATTTTTTAAATTTTTAATCAAACTAAATACAAGACTTAGGCTTGTAGAGTTTATTGTTGTTTCCGAGTGCAAAGGTAAAACAAATTTTTGAAACTTGCAAATGCCCGATTTTCCCCAATGTGTGTACACAACTTGTAACTACTTAAAAACGAGATAGTTACGGTGTTTCACAGAAGTGGTACCAATTTAGCGCACTTGTAAACGCACCAAACCCTGAAAATCAGGCACTTACGCGTGTGCGAACACACAAATAATAATGGCCAAGATACAAAAAAAGTACCTATGGCCAAAATTTGTTATTTAGACAAAATCTATTTTACTTATCTTTCTTGCCGAAAACCGAGAAGTGAACATAGCGTTTTGGATGTTGCTTCAGATCAAGCATCAGCGAGTCGGCATGCATCATGGTGCTGTTCAGGTTGTAATACAGACTGGGGTCGCGCATCAGCAGTCCGAGGGTACCCTCGCGGCTGTTCAGGGCGGCAGTCATCTGCTCTACATTCTTCAACGTGGTATTAACGCTGGTCATGGTAGCAGCAAAATCCATGTTGCTGATATCCTTGGTAATCTGGTTGGTGTTAGCCAGCACGCCATCGGCATTCTGCAGCATCTGGGGCATCTGACGGTTGAGCTGTGCTGTGAGCAGGCTCAGATCGTGCGAGGTGCGCGTCAGGTCGGCAGTAATCTGATCGACATTATGCAGCGAGTTGGCGATGGCAGGATCGGCCAACAGGGTATTTACGCTGGCCAGGATAGAGTCGAGCTTAGGCAGCATCTGCTGTACGGCTGGAATCATATCGGCAGCCTTACCCATAGCACCTACCTGCTGACTGCCTGTGATGGTATCGCCAGGGGCCACCATACCGTCGGCAGCATTACCCAGCACCAGCAGCACTTTTACGTTTCCCATCAGGTCGGTAGCAATCTCGGCACGACTGCCCTGGGGCACACTCAGCTGGGTATCAACATCGATGGTGGCCACAATCTCGTTGGTGTTCTCATAATCGAACACCACATCCTCGACCACACCTACACGATAGCCGTTGGCAAAGATTGGACTGGCCACCGATAGGCCGCTTACATCCTTGAACTTAACGTAATATTTGTTGTCGCCAGAAAACAGCGTCATTCCCTTTAGAAAGTGCAAACCAAAATAGAGCACCAACAGACCAGCAATGGCCACCAGGGCAATCTGAATTTCTTTCGAAAACTTTTTCATATCTTATAGCTTATAATTTATTTCTTTGATTTAAACTCGCGGATAGCCGCATTCACATCTACACGCTGACCGCCCTTGAAGGCAATGATAAACGCCTCGGGGATGGTGGCAGCCACCTGCTTGCGCAAGCGGTAGATCTCGTTGTAATCGGTTGATGCGCCAACGGTGTACTTGTACATACCGCCATCGCGATACGAATCAACATCGGTAAGACCCTTAAAGCGGGCATCGCCAGCCTTGAGCTTGCTGGAGCTTGAGAGTATCTGCACCTTAAACACAGGGGCATCGTTGCTGGCAGCTGCTGCAGCAGGCTTGTGTTCGACCTTTGCAGGTACCTCTGCCTTTGCTACGGGCTTTGGCTCGTTAACCTGGCGCACCTCTACGGGTTCAACCCTGGCCTCGGCTACCTGCTCCTGTGGTTCCTCAACCTGCGCATCGGGCAGTGGGGCCAAACGGCGCTCTGGCTCAGCCTCTTCAATCTTCTTATAAGGGATGGTGATGTTACCACCATGACGCTTACGATAGTTCAGGAAGGCATTGAACATACCTGTGGCATACAGGGTTTCGGCACGGGCCGAGTTCATAAACTCCTCCTCGTCGCGGGTTGAGATAAAGCCCAACTCCAGCAGCGCACCAGGCATCGACGAGAGGCGCAGCACAGCCAGGTTGTCCTGCTGGGCACCCATATCCTGGCGGCCAGTGGCCTGGCACACGTAACGCTGCATGTACTTGGCCAGCTCAACGCTGTTCTCCATATTCTTATCCTGGATAAACTCGAACATGATATCGCTTTCGGGCGAGTTAGGATCGTAGCCATGATAGGTTTGCTGGTAGTCCTTCTCCATAAAGATAACCGAGTTCTCGCGCTTGGCCACCTCCAGGTTCTGCAGCACACCAGTCTGCTTGCCTGTACGCTTGCTGGTACCTAAGGTGTAGGTTTGGAAACCACGTGCCACCCTACCCTTTGGCAAGGCATTGATGTGGACAGAGATAAACAAATCGGCCTTGGCCTGATTAGCTATCTCGGCACGACGGTACAACTCTACAAACTTATCGGTTTTGCGGGTATAAACCACTTTTACGTCGGGACAGTTCTGCTCAACCATACGTCCGAAGGCCAGCGCAAACTTCAGCGTGAGGTTCTTCTCCTTAGAGATAGCACCCACGGCACCCGTATCGTGACCGCCATGACCGGCATCGATCACCAACGTAAAACCATTTTTACCAGCTGCCTGGGCCATCATAGCCCCTCCCAGCAGCAACACACATAATATATATCTTAACCTAATCACGTTCCTAACTAATGTTCAATTATCAATTGTCAATTATCAATTATCAATTATCAATTATTAATTATCACCTCGACCCCTGCGCCTTTGCAGTCGGCCCCCATCGGCGGATTCTTCTTGGTGATACGTAGATGGATGCTCGACACCTGCGGAAACTGCTCATGGATGGCCTTTACGATGCGACCTGCCACATGTTCGAGCAGCTTTGAGGGGATGTCCATCTGCTGTTTTACCAACTGGAACAGTTCGGCATAGTTCAGCGTGTCGGCCACATCATCAGTTTCCATAGCCCCCTGGATGGGATAACCCACACGCAAGCTAACCAAAAACTCGCCGCCCACCTGTGTCTCCTGGGGCATCACCCCATGAAAGGCATAAAAGCGAACCTCGTCCAGATATATGTAACTTTCTATCTCCAATCTTTAATGTTTAATCTTTAATGTTTAATCATTAATGTTTAATCCTCCATCTGGAGTTCCTCCTCATCGTGGCAGCCAGGAGCGTACTTCTTCAGCGCGCGCTCAACACCTGTTTTCCAGGTATTGATACTCTCATCCTTGAGCGAGAGCGAAGCCACCAGCTTGATGACATGTTCGATAGGCATGCGATAACGCAGCACACCTGATATCAGTTTAGCGTAGTTCCAGTACTCGGGGTTGAACTTCTCAGAGAGGCCCTCGACGGTGGTTTTATAGCCACGACGGTTCTCGAACTGGAAATCGTAACGCTTGGTGCCATCGGGGTTAACCTGCTTAATGATTTTACCCGTTGTAACGGTTTTGGGCAGCACAATGCCATCCTCGTCGTCGGCCAAGCCTGTAAATATCTCGTAAGGGTAGCCATTCAGCAAGCCTACCAATGCCACCCATTTCTCGCGGTTATTCTGGAAACGTACCACGTCGCACTCCAACACCTCAGGACGCACCTCAGTCACCTCGGGTCGGGTGCCCAACAAGAAGATATCGAATGCCTGATTGGCCAACGTAAGCAGCAATTCGGCATCATCGGCCTTAACCGATTTGAGGCACTGGTTAAGGATGCTGGCCACACGCTCCTCGGACAGAGTAGCATCGCTGTGCTGACCTATGGCTGTGAGTTCGTGAGCAATACGCTCAACGAGTTCACTACGCAAGTTTTCTTCCATATCAAACTATTTTTGCGTGCAAAGTTAGATAAATTTGCCGAATTATTTGTATTTTTGCAACCAAATAATACAAAAAAGCAGATTTTTATAAGCAAAATTAAGAGATATGAAACATTTATTGACACGACGAACCATCAGAAAATACACCCAGGAGCCAGTGAGCGACGAGTTGCTGAACCGCCTGATGAACGAGGCTGCACGCACCCAGACCATGGGAAACCTGCAGCTTTACAGCGTGGTGGTGACCCGAAGCGACGACATGAAAACCAAGCTGGCTCCTGCCCATTTCAACCAGCCCATGGTGAAACAGGCGCCTGTGGTGCTTACCATCTGTGCCGATTTTAACCGCACCAGCACATGGGCCAAATGCCGCAAGGCCGAGCCTGGTTACGACAACTTCCTGTCGTTTATCAATGCGGCTACCGATGCCCTACTCTACACCCAGACGCTGTGCAACCTGATGGACGAGGAAGGCTTGGGCTACTGCTACCTGGGTACCACCGTGTATCAGCCCCAGCAGATTATCGACGTGCTGCAGTTACCTAAGCTGGTAATGCCTGTGGCCACGCTTACCGTGGGTTGGCCTGATGAGGAACCCGCCCTGAGCGACCGATTGCCACTTGAGAGTTTTGTGCATCAGGAGACATATCAGGATTATCTGGGTGCTGATATCGACACCTATTATAATTATAAGGAGAATCTGGAGGAGAATAAGAACTTTGTTAAGATCAACAACAAAGAAACGCTGGCGCAGATATTTACGGATATCCGCTACACCAAGAAAGACAACGAGGCGATGTCGGCCGGCCTCATCGAAGCCCTCAAATCCCAGAATTTTCTTTAGGCACGGATTACACGGATTAACACGGATTATTTAAGGCACGGATTACGCGGCTTTTTTATAAAAAAAACACGGCTTAGTTTACAATGCTAAAGCCGTGTCTTTAATTTATTAAAGCCGTGTAATCCGTGCCAAAATTAAAATCTCGAGGACGGAAAAAAATCCGTGTTAATCCGTGTAATCCGTGCCTAAAATAAACACTCGCGTAATCCGTGCCTAAAAAACTACTCGAGTGTGATAGGCTTGTACTTTGGTACGAGGGCCTTCATGATGCACCAACCTATCAGGTAGGCCACAGCACAGATACAGAATACTACCATGTAAGCAGCAGGCTTGCCTTCGAAGCCGAAGAACTGGAAGGCGGCACCCTGATTGGCTGCCCAGGTAAAGAACTCACCCGAACCCATGTTGATGGCCATTGAGCCGAAACCACCAGTCATGGTACCCAGACCAACGATGGTACCGATGGTGCTCTTGGGGAACATGTCGCCAATGGTTGAGAACAGGTTGGCACTCCATGCCTGATGACCTGCACCCAGCAAGCCAATCAGGATGGCTGGCCACCAAGCGCTATAAGCACCAAGAGGCTGAGCCAACAGACCTAATACTGGGAAACAAGCAAATATCAACATGGCACGCATACGACCCAGATAAGGGTTCATGCCCTTCTTATCAACAAAATAGGTAGGCAGATAACCACCACCGATACTGAGAACGGTTACAATGAGGTAGAGCGTAAAGATGAGCGCAATACCCATAGCCGAGTCGGAGGTATAGCCGTACTGGTCGCTGAAGTAAGCAGGTGCCCAGAACAGGAAGAACCACCAAACACCATCGGTCATGAGCTTACCTACGAGGAATGCCCAAGTCTGGCGATAGGTAAAGCACTTGAGGAATGGGATAGCCTTCTCCTCCTTCACCTCGCCGCGATCCTTCACCGCTTCAAGGTCGTTGTCCTGCTCAATGTAGTTCAGCTCGGCCTGATTCACGAACTTGTTGCTGCGTGGCTTCTCGTACAGCCACATCCACAAGCCCATCCACACATAACCAAGCACACCGATGATGACGAATGCCATCTCCCATCCCCAGGCGCGGGCCAACAGGGGAATAGTGGCAGGAGCAGCCAGCGCACCTACCGATGCACCACTATTAAAGATAGAGGTAGAGAAAGCACGGTCCTTCTTTGGGAAGTACTCGGCAGTGGCCTTGATGGCAGCGGGGAAGTTACCTGCCTCGCCCACAGCCAGAATCATACGGCATGAGAGGAACAACCATACTGAGATGGTGGCAATGGCCACAGCGGCATCGCTACCAGCCTGCACCATGCGCAGAGCCTCGATGCTGTCGTAACCCTCGATATTCATAGCTACCCATCCGCAGCCTGCATGCATCACAGCACCTGTGCTCCATACAAAGATGGCGATGAGATAACCTTTTTTAGTTCCCATCCAATCGATGAACTTACCCGAGAACAGGTTGGCGATGGCATAGAACAACGAGAACAAACCCGTAATCTTACCATAGTCGGCATCGGTCCAATGGAAATCAACAGCGATAAAATCTTTCCAAGTTAAAGAGAGAACCTGACGGTCCATATAGTTTACTGTGGTTGCCAGGAACAGCAGCGCACAGATAACCCAACGGAAGTTGGACATTTTTGTAGTCTGTACTGGTGTCATATTATCTCAGGTCTTTAACGTCGATATTGTCCTTATCGTTATAGTTCAGGTTCTCGCCAGCCATACCCCAGATAAAGGTATAGTAATAAGTGGCCGAAGCGCAATGAATGCTCCACTCAGGACTCATGATGGCCTGCTCGTTCTTGAGCCATACCACACGGGTCTCCTGGGGCTCGCCCATCACATGACTGATTTGATGACCCTCGGGCAGATTGAAATAGTAGTAAGCCTCGATACGGCGACCATGGGTGTGAGGTGGCATGGTGTTCCATACGCTACCCTCCTGCAACTGGGTCAAGCCCATCTGCAACTGGCAGGGTCCCTCCTCAAGGGCGGTATTTACAATCAGCTGGTTGATGGTGCGCAGATTACTCTCGGCCT
>JAEEGI010021353.1_pt1 | contig 12873 bp, 16 predicted proteins | sample 8958751 | NCBI WGS metagenome assembly JAEEGI01 (sample SAMN16246545, study PRJNA631951) | gut metagenome | biome: gut microbiome; feature: rumen; material: KS-attached | host: Bos | place: Iran: Karaj | collected 2018-10 | reverse complement strand
CAACATCCTTGAGAACCCGGGCTGGTACACCTCTTATACTCCTTATCAAGCTGAGATCTCGCAAGGCCGTCTCGAAGCCCTCGTGAACTTCCAGACCGTCATCAGCGACCTCACCGCCCTGCCGCTGGCCAACGCCAGCCTGCTCGACGAAGGCACCGCCGCCGCCGAGGCCATGCTGATGTTCTGGCACGCCCGCAGCCGCGCCCAGGTGAAGGCTGGCGTGAAGAAGTTCTTCGTCGCCAACGACGTGTTCCCGCAGAGCATCGAAGTCATCAAGACCCGCGCCCACTTCCAAGGCATCGAGGTCGTGATCGACGACATTGACAAGTTCGATTGCAGTGAGCAATATTTCGGCATCCTGCTCCAGTGCCCCAACCAATTCGGTGAAATCGTTGACAACCGCTCCAAGGTCGCCGAATGGAAGGCCAAAGGCATGCAGGTGGCCGTTGCTGCTGACCTGCTCAGCCTCACCCTCATCACGCCTCCCGGCGAATGGGGTGCCGACGTGGTCTTGGGTTCCAACCAGCGTTTCGGTCTGCCGATGGGATTCGGCGGTCCTCATGCCGGTTACTTTGCCACCACCGAGGCCTACAAGCGTGAGATGCCCGGCCGTATCATCGGCATCAGCATCGATGCCCTCGGCAATCCCGCCTACCGTCTGGCCCTCCAGACCCGTGAGCAACACATCAAGCGTGAGCGTGCCACATCGAACATCTGCACAGCACAAGCTCTGCTGGCCATCATGTCGGGTTTCTACGCCCTCTATCATGGCCCGGACGGCTTGATTGAGATCGCCCACCATATCAACTGCCTTGCCGGCAAGCTGACCTCAGAGTTGGCCAAGCTCGGTGTGAAGCAGCTCAACAAGCACTTCTTCGACACGCTGTTGTTCGAACTGCCCGAAGGTGCCTGCACTTGCAAGGTGAAGGAAGCCGCCGAGAAACACGGCATGAACTTCCGTATCATCGACAAGCAACACTTCGGCATCAGCATCGATGAGACCACGGCCCGCGAAGACATCAACGAGATTGGCCAAGTCGTCGCTGAAGCCCTCGGCAAGCAGCACGAAGAGCTGGTCTGCGACCCGAACTGCCAGAAGTTCAGCGGCATTCAACCCGAGATGCAGCGCACCTCCAAGTTCATGCAGGCCCCGATGTTCTTCAAGTACCGCAGCGAGACCGACATGATGCGTTACATGAAGAAGCTCGAGAACCGCGACCTCAGCCTTAACCGCTGCATGATTCCGTTGGGTTCCTGCACCATGAAGCTGAACCCAGCCACCTCGATGTATGCCCTCAGCTGGCCTGAGTTCGGCAACATCCACCCCTTCGTCCCCGCCGATCAAGTGGAAGGCTATCTCGAACTCATCGATGAGATGGAGAAAGACCTCTGCGAGATCACGGGCTTCAAGGGCATGAGTTTCATGCCTAACTCGGGTGCCAGCGGCGAATATGCTGGTCTGCTCACCATCCGCCGTTACCAAGAGGCCAACGGTCAGGGTCACCGCAACATCTGCCTGATCCCTGCCTCAGCTCACGGTACCAACCCCGCATCAGCCGCCATGGCTGGTATGCAAGTGGTGGTGGTGGCCTGTGACGAGCACGGCAACATCAACCTCGAAGACGCCAAGGCCAAGGCCGAGCAATACAAGGACAATCTGGCCGCCTTCATGGTCACCTATCCTTCCACTCACGGCATCTATGAGGACGGCATCCGCACCCTCGTGAAGATCGTTCACGACAACGGCGGCCAGGTTTACATGGACGGTGCCAACATGAACGCCCAAGTCGGCCTCACCAGCCCCGGCTACATCGGTGCCGACGTGTGCCACCTCAACCTGCACAAGACCTTTGCCATCCCGCACGGCGGTGGCGGTCCTGGCGTGGGTCCCATCGGCGTAGCTGAACACCTGAAGCCCTACCTGCCTTCACACATCCTGTTCCACTGCGGTGGCGACAAGCAGGAAGGCGCCGTTTCAGCCGCTCCGTTCGGTAGTGCTCAGATCCTCACCATCACTTACTGCTACATCAAGATGTTGGGTGGTGAAGGCCTGAAGAAAGCCACCTTGGGTGCCATCATGAACGCTAACTACCTCAAGGACAGACTGAAGGACTACTACCCGATTCTGTACACCGGCAACCACGGTCATGTGGCCCACGAGATGATTCTCGACATCAATGGCATCAACAAGGCTACTGGCGTCGCCGCCATCGACATCGCTAAGCGTCTGATGGACTTCGGCTTCCACGCTCCTACCGTGGCCTTCCCTGTCCACGAGACACTGATGGTGGAGCCCACCGAGAGCGAGCCCATCGCTGAGCTCGACCGCTTCGTTGAAGCCATGATCCAGATCCGTAAGGAAATCAAGGACATCGAGGACGGCAAAGCCGAGAAGGGCAACAACATCATTAGCCACGCGCCTTACACCGCTGAAATGCTGATGGCCAACGAGTGGAACTTCCCGTTCACCCGCGAAGAGGCTGGTTTCCCGATGAAGAGCGACGTTCAGGACAAGTACTTCCCGCATGTCACCCGCATCGATGATGCTTATGGCGATAGGAATCTGGTTTGCAAGTTCTCTGCTGAATAATTTGGTTCACGCAGAACGCGCAGAATACACAGAAATTGAAAAACGCGGCCAATTGGTCGCGTTTTTCTTTATTACTTTATTTCTCGTTAATTTCTTGTATCTCTTCGATATAGTGCTTCACTTGTTCAAGAAGTGGGCCAAGATCGTTAGTGTAGGTTTCCCAAATGAACAAGGGGCTTGCTGTATAATAGCCATGCACAAGCACATTACGCATATCAACGATATTGCGCCAAGGCGTTTCAGGATGCTCTTCACGAAACTCTTTTGTCAGCATATTGGCGGCTTCACCAATAATCATGATATTGTAAACCACAGCATGGAAGCACATCTTATCGTCTTTCATTTCCTCAAAGGTCTTCCCTTCAAGGAACTCCATCACATGACCAATGCTCGCTTCAATGTGATATAAGCGTTCAATATCCTTAATTCGCTCTCTCATAGACCAATTTCTTATCACGATTCGCTGATTCCACGGCAAAAGGGAGCAACGTTCCTTCTTCCACAAGGTCAACTTGACGGCCAAGGCGTTCCTCCAACTCTCTCCACATCCTTGCGTAGGCAAACAAACCGATAGGCGAACTATGGTCAAATTCAACAAGTATATCCACATCGCTTTCAGGTGTGGCCTCGCCTCGAGCATACGAGCCAAACAGCCAAGCCTTCAAAACGGGTTGTGTTTTGAAATACTCTGCGATGGTCAATAACATGGCTTGTTCACTCATGGTTTTATTATTTTATGCTGCAAAGGTAAACAATATTTTTTTACCACAACCCAAAGTTTTATATCTTTGCACCCAACAAAACCCCATATTATGTAAGCAAAACAACACATTGACATAGTATAATTAGCGATTTGAGGCTAATTCTTGATGCTCAAATTTCCACAAAAGCCCTCTCGGGGACACACTATCAAGAATAAGTTTCCAAAACGCCATGTTGAATGGCGTGGAATACTTGTTAGATAGTGTGGGAGTGGAAACCCGAGCATCAGACAAGATTATCTTCCACGCTTTTTCTATATCATCATCTCAAATGACATACAACATGACCACGCAAAACCTCCATATCGGACAACTCGTTAAAGCCGTCTTCGACGAGAGCGGAATGACCGTATCGGAATTTGCAAGGCAAATCCACCTTGAGCGAAGCACCATTTATGGCATCTTCGAACGCCCAAGCATTGATTCGATGTTGTTGGTAAAAATCTCCTTAGTGCTGAAACACAATTTCTTATCTGATATAGAACAGCATTTTGGATTGATTCCCACAGCACCTTCTCTTACTCTTCATCTTGATCACTTAAGCCCTGAAACTGCCCTTCAGTTAGCCGACCTGTTGAATGAACGTGGTATTTTCCAACGAAAATGAGGTTTTTACCGACGGTTTTTGTTGGGATGATGGAGTGAGTCATGCGTATTTTTGCGGTGTAAAACATTTCAAACCAAAGTCTAACTTAAAAACAAGAAAAAAAATGAAAGAACTCGATTTAAAAGCAATTGCAGAACTAATGAACAAGAGTTGCAACACAAACATCGATGTTACCGAATTGGATGGAAAATTCCTAACTGGAGATGAAGATGGTGAACTCTCCATCATTGACAGAACCATAAAAACGAATGGAGGAACCGAGAAATGAGAAAGGTCTTCAAACTAATGACAATGCTATTGTGCGCTGTTTTCATAACAAGCATGTGGTCTTGTAACACAAGAGAAAATTCATCAACTCCTACAAGTCCAACTTCTCCCACATCTTCATCAAACACTATAACTTCCACGCCAAGCGTAGTTGGAACATATAGTTGCACTGACGCAAGGGGAGATCGATTCGAAATAATTATTAATCCAGATTACACAGTTAAAATGACTGACAAAGATTGGAATAATGTCACTTATTACGGAACATATAGGAGTGGAGAAATAACAATGAGTGATTACGTTACATTTGTTTGGCCTAATGGAAGTAAAATACTTAAATACCCTACATTGAAAGATGGGTATCTTTATGATAGTAAGACAGCCGAAGATGCCAAAAACCCCAATCTACGAGTTGCAGTTAAGAAAATCAAATAAATTATGTAAACTGCATAGTTACAACAAGGTAAGTAACAATCGCCCATCAGTTTTGGCGGGCGATTTTTCTATTTTCACACCGCCACCAACTCCCGCCCCACTTCATGAATCGTATCGAAAATCAATTCCGTGCGGGCTTTGCTGGCTTTCTTCTTACCACTAATATATTGCGCCATCAGGCTTTGCGAGATTCCCATACGGCGTGCCAAGGCTGATACATTCAATTCTGGATGAGACATGAAAAGTTTATATAATGGGGTCGGTTCCTGTTTGTCAAAGAAGCCTTCAAAACTCAAATCCTCATCCAGGTCTTCCCAATGGATGCCAAAATCGTCAAAGTCATAATTGACCAATTGCTCCACAGAGGCATCTCTCAGTCTCGGATAATCTGCAAACAATTCGCGAGCTTCTCTGCCGTCTTCCGTCCGAATCCAAACGGCATTATCCGTCAGCCAAATCTTTTCTATTTTCATCGTTTTCCCTCCTTATTTATTATTGTTGAAAAACATGTTCCAATGTTGTGCAATAGTTTCCACATTCTCTTCGACAATGGATTCTATCATTTTTATTTCCGTTGGTTTAAAGCCATGATTATCTATAAGTTCTACAGGGAACAAATTAAACTTGGCCTTCGCATTCCCTTTTATCACATGTACATAAATGGGCGTATGGTCATTGGAATAGAACAAAAACCTATAACCGAAAAGCACAAATATTGTTGGCATAGTCGTTTGATTTGTCCGCAAAAATAGGTAATAATTTTATTACCTACAAGTTTTTCAACAAAAAAAGCAGAAAAGTGTTTTGAAAGATGTTTTAGAACTTTTTTTAATCCCACCCTTCAACAAAGATCTCATAATTCTCAAAAACAATCACTTCGCCAGCGGTAATCTTCGCCCGCTTGCGGGTCTCCACCTCGCCGTTGCGGAGCACCATGCCTGCCATGACCACCTCTTGAGCCTCGCTGCCGGAATAAACCACGTCACAGGCCTTTAGTAACGAGATCAGAGGGATAAAGTCTTCGCCTTCGCGAAGCGTGAAGATGATTCTATTGAGTTTTCTAGTCATGGATTTGAGGTTTAAAATGTTGTAGTCGCTCAGCTTGTTTCCTCTCCGTATGTCGGGCCATCAGCTCAAGAATATAGACAGAAACCGCTCCCAACACCACCATGACTGCCGCCAGCAATAGTTCAGAATTCCAATTGGGAAGATGAAAGACATAATCCATCATGTCGGCAGTGGGTTCCTTCCACGGATAGACCACGGGCAGACTTCCCAGCATGAAACCTGCCAGCACTGACAAAGTAGAGTCGCGGTAGTCGCGCATCAGCCACGAAAGCAAGTGGGAAAACGAAACAATACTCACTATCGAGCCTAACACAAACGGCAACAGAATCCTTGCACCGTGCATAAAAGTGGAAGCCTTGGTCAAGGCTGGAATCGCCTCAGTGACAATCAGTTCGTAGTTACCCATCAGTAACATAAGATGGGAGCCTGAAACACCAGGCACCACCATGCCTGTAGCTCCGACGATACCACAAAGGAAAAGGTAAAAGAAATTATCGTTTGAATAAGGATTCGACTTGATGGACAAGACAAACGAAACCGCAAAGCCCAGCAAAAGCAACACTATATTCTTGACATTCACCTTCTCGACACGCTTCATCACATACACCACAGAAGCGATAATCAACCCGATGAAAAACGACCATGTATACACCTCGTAAGACTTCAGCGTTTGCTTTAGGAAGATGGCCGTCAACACCATACCCAACAGAAGCCCCAATATAATGGTAACCAAAAACTTAAAATCCGTACGGCGTGCAAACACGCTGAATTGCCCCTTGTGTAAGAACTTGAAGTTCTTGTGATTCAACGCCTTGATGGAATTGACAAAGCGTTCGAACACGCCAAGTATCAGCGAAGCCGTACCACTCGACACGGGAAACACATTCACAGCTCCCATGATCATGCCTTTGATGAAAACCTTTATCGACAGCCACAATTTCAGCATCGCTAATACATTTTATTTCAAAACACAAAAATACGACAAAAATTGTACCCAATCGGAAGATTTCACCATTCCATTCAAAAAATGGAAATATCAACACAATTTTCATATCTTTGCAATTCAGAAACAAATAAAAATGACAAAACCACAAGACAAAGTCGTCTACCCTCAGAACTTCGATATCAAGCTGATTATCTCAGCTGAGATTGCGATGGAAGAAGCCAAGCGAAATATCAGCCACGCCCTCAGCGAGAGCCAGACCGTGCATAGCTTTGTCAACGTAAGAAGCAGTGGCAAAGGTAATTACCTCAGCTATTGCTACAACATCGACATTGAAAGCAAGGATCACCTTGAACGCACCTATATTCAACTCAGGACCATCCCTAGATTAAAATTTGCACTATGACAAAAGCCTACGACATAAGGATTTACGGTCGCGTGTTTAACGTGGGCTTCCGACGCTATGTACATCGTTATGGTTTGCAATGCAATGTGGTAGGTTATGTAGAAAACGACCGCGCCGACGGCAGCGTCCACATCAAAGTAGAAGGCGAGGAAGCCGACCTTGACCACTTCACCCTGCTTTGCGGCGAAGGCACACCTTATTCATTTATTACGGACATGAAGATTGAGGCGATTGCTCCAACAGGAAAATATGATATATTTACGGAAATACGATAAAATCTCAAAAGAGACGCGAAAAATCACCGTCTCCACAACAATTAAAAGATTCAACAATCAACAATTGACTAACGTCGAATCTAAAGATTTCAACAATGATAGACTTCTCAAAAATCCTATTTCTCGACATCGAGACCGTCTCGCAAAAGAAATCCTATGACCAGCTCAACGAGCGGATGCAGAAACTGTGGGACAAAAAGGCCGACCAACTCAACCGCGACAATGCCGAAACTACCCCAGCAGAGATTTATGACCGTGCTGCCATCTACGCGGAATTCGGCAAAATCGTCTGTATCTCAGTTGGCTTCTTCAATGGAGAGCGTTTCCGCCTGAAATCATTCTACAGCCACGACGAGAAAACCCTGCTCAACGATTTTGCCTATATGCTGAACCGTTACTACGACTATCCCGACGCCCAGCTTTGCGCCCACAACGGCAAGGAATTCGACTTTCCCTATATCGCTCGCAGGATGCTCATCAACGGCATACAGATTCCCAAAGTCCTTCAAGTGGCAGGCAAGAAGCCCTGGGAGACCAACTTCATCGACACCATGGAACTCTGGAAGTTCGGCGACTACAAGAGCTACACCTCGTTGGATTTGCTTTGTGCCATTCTGGACATCCCTACTCCGAAAGATGACATCAACGGGAGTGAAGTTGGGCGCGTGTACTGGCAGGAGAACGACCTAGAACGCATCAAGACCTATTGTCAGAAGGACGTGCTCGCTATCGCACAACTTATGCGCCGATTCAACTACCTGCCCCTCATCACCGAAGACTATGTGGACTACGCCAACTAACATGCACATCCTATCCAAATCCACTTATATCAAAGGCTTACAATGCGAAAAGGCATTGTACATGCAAAAGAAACACCCCTACCTGCGTGACAAGCTAAGCATTGAACAGCGTGCCAAGTTCCAGCGTGGTACTGATGTGGGCATACTCGCCCACGAGGTATTCCCCAATGGCACCAACATGTCGCCCAATTCACCATCACAGTTTCCCAAAAAGGTGCAGGAGACTTGGAACAACCTCAGCAATCCTGAGGTCAAGGTGATGTACGAGGCTGTTTTTCAATATAATGACACGCTCATTATGTTGGATATACTCGTTAGAGACGGAGACAAATGGTTGGCCGTGGAAGTGAAGAGTTCGATGCGACTTAGCGACACTTATTATAATGATGCCGCCCTCCAATACTATGTGTTGCACGGCTGTGGGGTACCGCTCAGCGACTTCCGCCTCATATACCTCAACGGCGACTACGTGAAGGATGGTCCCATTGATGTGCAACAGCTATTCAAGATGGAGTCAGTAATGGACTATGTAATTGAACGTGAGACTTTTGTTGCAGAGAATGTGGAGCGATTGAAGAAAGTGATTGCCCTACCCCATTCACCTTTGGTGAACATCGGAGCGCAATGCAACAACCCTTATCCTTGTGATTTTCAAGGGCATTGCTGGAAACTCATCCCGAAAAACAGTTTCCTTTTCACCACCGCCATGGATGACGAAACGTTGTTCCAAAGCTATTTCAACGGCGTGAACACCAATGCCAAAATGTTAGGGCAAGTGGAACCAGATTCAGAGGAGGCACATCAAATCGAAGTCTTGGAAACCAACTCATATTATATTGATTACAAGACACTTTACTCACTTAGTCCACAACCTAAGCCCAAGTCAGTAGCCTATCTAAATCTGCTACTCCACCGTCCAGCTGTACCCGAACTTGATGGTACAAAGCCATACGAAGAGATGATTTTAGCCTTTGCCTTGCAAGGTGAACACGAGCATGACGCAGCCATAGATTCCACGCCTCCCACATGCACATGCAGGAATGGCATGGCTGCTACCGAGAACTGTTTCGTCTGGGATTGCTTTGATGACCATAGCCGTTGGAAAGAAGCTATCAACCTGCTTATTGAGAAACTTTCTCACTATGAGCAGATTGTATGTTTTACACCGCAGAACCTCAGCACCACCCTGCTCCGTCATGAAATCATCCAAAACCAAACGGTGGGTTATAAAATTTTCAACCTCTTCGAAGTGCTGCAAGAAGCTCATTTCTACCACCCAGCTATCAAACGTGGACTTACCCTGCAACGTCTTGAAAAGGCACTTTTTAGCCAAATAAAACTCTTCGAACACAGCCGAATTCTCCTCGAAGCGACGAGCAACGATCTCTTGAGTTATCAACAGGCACGAGAAGACTTAATCACTGAAAATGAAATCGTTGCAAAAACTTATCAACTCTTTTTCAAGTAGTTGATAACTTCTAGAAAAGACTATCATCGGAGCAATTTTTAATCCGTACTTTTGCATTTCGAAACGAACAGAGAAATACAAAACTATGCCTAACGATACCATTACCCGACGTCCGTTCGGCGACACTGCCAAACGCAACCTGATGACGCCTGAGCAAATCTTTGCCAATCAGGGACGTATCCCTCCCCAAGCTACAGACCTTGAGGAAGTCGTACTCGGCGCACTCATGTTGGAAAAGGAAGCTGTCAACGAAGTCATCGACATCTTATCACCCGAAGCCTTCTATTTGGACAAGCACCAGAAGATTTTTGCTGCCATCAAGGCCCTTTTTGGAAAATCAGAACCCATTGATATTCTAACTGTTACCAACGAGCTAAAACAACGTGGCGAGTTGGAGATGGTTGGCGGTGCCTATTATATCTCGAAACTCACCAACCGAGTAGTTTCAGCGGCCAACATTGAATACCATGCTCGTATCATCATGCAGAAACACATTCAGCGTCAGCTGATTCTGCTTTCTTCAGACATGATACACGAGGCTTTTGAAGACACTACCGATGTGTTTGATTTGCTCGACAAAGCCGAAAACAACCTTTTCCAAATCAGCGAGAACAACTTGCGCCGTAGCTATGACTCGATGCAGGACTTAGTAAGCAAAGCTATCAAGGAAATCCAAAACGCCAAGAACGCTGACAACAAGCTACGTGGCGTGCCTTCAGGCTACACTTCCCTCGACGAGATTACCCAAGGCTGGCAGAAGTCGGACCTCATCATCCTGGCTGCACGTCCGAGTATGGGTAAGACTGCCTTTGCGCTGAATCTGGCCCGCAATGCCGCTGTAATGCATCATCGTCCAATAGCTTTCTTCTCATTGGAGATGTCGTCAGTGCAGTTGGTCACCCGTCTCATCTCGACCGAGACCTCGCTCACTGCCGACAAGTTGCGCAAAGGCGACCTTGCCGAATACGAATGGCAACAGTTGAACACCAAGGTTACACCGCTGACCGACGCTCCTATCTTTATCGATGATACACCACAGCTTTCCGTCTTCGAGTTGCGCGCCAAATGTCGACGGCTGAAACAGCAGCACGACATTCAGATGGTTTTCGTTGACTATTTGCAACTCATGACTGCCAAAGGCGACAAGGGTCTCAACCGTGAGCAGGAAATCAGCACCATCTCACGTTCGTTGAAGAGTTTGGCTAAGGAGTTAGAGATTCCAGTGTTAGCGCTGTCACAACTCAGCCGTAGCGTGGAACAGCGTCCTGGTTCAAAGAAGCCCATCCTCTCCGACTTGCGTGAATCTGGCGCCATTGAACAGGATGCCGACATGGTGATGTTCATCTATCGTCCCGAATACTACAAAGAAGGCATGGATGATGAGACCAAGCCCAAGGGCTACACCATCATTGACATCGCCAAACACCGTAACGGTAAGCTAGGTGAAGTTGAACTGAGATTCGTTGGCCAATACGCTCGCTTTGAGGAATTTGAACAAGGTTCCGACAATAGTAGCTTTACTTCCCTTGGTCCCAACAACCAATTCGACCAGCCGCAAATCTATCGTTCGAAGATGAACGACGACGACACTATGACGCCCTACACACCCTCCATCACAACAGACGAGCAAGCCCCATTCTAATTTCAAGATTCAAAAATTCAAAGATTCAAAATTCAAAATCCAAAGATTATGGCTAGTTATAAAAGATTTGAAGATTTGCCTATTTGGCAGGAAGCTCGTGAATTCTCAAAAAATGTTTTTTGGGCTTCAAAAGAAGGCGAGTTCTCAAAAGAATTACGTCTGTGCTCTCAAATCAGAGCATCATCGGGCTCAATAATGGATAACATTGCCGAAGGCTTTGAGAGAAATGGTATGGAGAGTTTAAGCAGTTCCTTTATATTGCAAAAGGTTCATGCGGTGAATCACGAAGCCAATTATATCGTGCTTTTGACTATGGGTTTTTGTCGGAAAAAGAATTTGAAGCATTAAAGTTTCAATCTGAAGAGATCTCTAAATCAATTAGCAACTTCATCGATTATCTGCAAACTTCAGATATCAAAGGATCAAAGTTCAAACCCAATTTTTAAATCTTAAATCTTTAAATCTTTAAATGAAAAACAATAAGATACCTCATTCCAAAAGCAATCCTTTGAAATTCAACGTATCAGAGCCAATGCATCTGATGGATTTCTTAATGAAGAAACTGGACGGCATCAGCCGCAACAAGGCCAAACGAATGTTAGCCAATAAAGTAGTATCTGTTGACGGGCAACGCACGACACAATTCGATTTCGCCCTTGAGCCTGGCATGGTGGTTGAAATCGGCAAGCCTACTGCCAAGGAACGCTTCCACAACCCCTGGCTGAGCATCGTATACGAAGACAAGTACTTGCTTGTTATTGACAAAAAAGAAGGTCTGCTCACCAATAGTCCCACTAAAGAGAAAGACACCGCTCAAAGCATTCTGAACCAATACTTTATCTACACACAACAACGTTGCCGTGCTCATACTATCCACCGCCTCGACCGCGACACCAGTGGACTGATGCTCTTCGCTAAGAGCAAGGAAGTGGCTTTGGCTTTTGAAGAAGACTGGAAAAACACCGTCTATGACCGTCGCTATGTAGCCGTGGTATGTGGATGCATGGAGAAGAAGGAAGGCATGGTAGCATCATGGCTGAAGGATAACAAGGCTTTCATCACTTACTCCAGCCCTGTCGACAATGGAGGCAAATATGCTGAGACCTATTATAGAACCCTATATTCTAATCCAAGATATTCTCTGGTGGAGTTACAATTAGAAACCGGTCGCAAGAACCAGATCCGTGTCCACATGGCCGACATTGGACATCCTGTGGTGGGCGACCCGAAATATGGCACTTCAGCTTACAAACAGGCTCAAGGCTCAGATGCTTACGACAATTCATTGGGCCGTCTGTGTTTGCACGCCTACAAACTCTGCTTCCACCACCCTTACAAGAAAAAAGACATGGAGTTTGAGACACCGTTCCCTAAAGTATTCGAGAAGCCGTTCCCGATGATGAATAGAGATTAGGATGTTTCCGTTGATACGTGGTTGACACGGCAGGGGGACTTCGGGGCAAGAAAAAACCCTAACTCGTTGATTTTCAGAGTTAGGGATTTTTGTTTGTCGTGCCCCGAACAGGAGTCGAACCTGCACACCTCTCGATATACGCACCTGAAACGTACGCGTCTACCAATTCCGCCATCGGGGCTTGGTGATTGTGCCCA
>JAEEGI010021352.1_pt1 | contig 12875 bp, 20 predicted proteins | sample 8958751 | NCBI WGS metagenome assembly JAEEGI01 (sample SAMN16246545, study PRJNA631951) | gut metagenome | biome: gut microbiome; feature: rumen; material: KS-attached | host: Bos | place: Iran: Karaj | collected 2018-10 | reverse complement strand
AATGGTATCCTCAATGTGGTCCATCTCCCTTTCGGAAGTGGAGTGCTCGTAGACCTTCAGTTTCTGGTGAAAGAAGGAATAGGCCTGTTCTATGACGGAGCGGTCCACCCTAAACCAGATTAACCTTCTCAAACTTGTAGCCCAGGCGGTTCAGCTCTATGGCTGCACCCATCTTATACATCACCTCAATGCTGATCAGGAAGAAACGGTAAGCTTCGGCCGTACCCGCTTCAGCTCCGGATTTCAGCAGGAAATGATAAGTTTCGGCCGATAGAGACTGCATGGCAGCAACGCTCTGCCTGTTCTCCTTGAGGATATTGCCTGTGATGTAGTCATCCATATCGTCGAATCCCCTGCTGCTCTGGAAGAAACTGTAGGGGGCATCCATATACTTGGGCCAATCCTTGTCCCAGAGGTGGGCCACCGCCATACCCAGGTACCCGGCGCAGGCCAGGCAGTACTCCGGATAATGGTTGAATTCCTTCACGGCCTCAGGGTAAAAGGACGTGGCATAGCGCTGCCAGGTCTCGTCCAGGTCTGGCGTACTGAGAAGCGTACCCTTCAGATAGCCATTTCCGGTGGCCACTTCCAGAAGGTAGGCGGTGAGGTCTTCGCGGTATTTATCGTTAGAGGAAATCATTTTACATCTTTTTGGTTCAGCAGACTGTCCAGTTTCCGGGCATAATCCAGGTTGGCGTCAATGGATTCCTTGTCCGGGTGGGGCTTCATAAAGACGGAATAATCCGGCTCCGGCTCGTCCTCGACCAGGTCATCGGAACGGGAATCGGTAAACGCGAGTACCTCTTTTTCGGAGATCCCAATCAGTTTCATATTCTTTCGGTTCATCCGGCGAAGATAGTCGGCGCAGTAAGCCAGCCAAGCCTTGTGAGAGTTGGGCATCTGCAGCTGCCGGCGTACTTGCTCGTCCCGGAGCAACTTCTCTATGAAGGAGGAACCGGGATACTCCGAATAGTGATTGAATATCCGCTCCTGATGACTGGCATATTCAAGGGCATTGTCGTTGATTTCCTTTTCAATCCAGTTCATTTGGGAAAAACAGGCTCCCACATTGTCCACAAACCGGAAACTTCCCAGGTTCTTCCACGTGTCAATATTACTGCTGAAGATGGTTTCGGCCGTATTGTCGTGGCGAATGATGGGGGCTTGGAAAACCTCCTGGACAGCCTGTTCAAAGGGGCCGTCGCCAAGCCTCGCAACTTCGTCCACCGGCAGCCGGAGCAGCCAGACGGCGATGCTGTCCATACGGTCCCAGTCCTTCGCCGATTCATCCAGGGTACGGGCAAACGACTCGATGCTGCTCATCACCATCATAGCCGTGAGCCTGCGCTCTTTCTTCTGATTGTTCCGTTCAATCAGTTTGCTGGTTCCGAAGGTCAATACAATGGAAACGGTCGTAGCCAGGATAGCGACCACAAAATCCTTCCACCAGCCCCGGTCAAAAAATTTGTTTGGCATAATTACAATTTTTACAAAAATACTCAAATTATAGCTAAATTAGTAGCCGAAAAAGGGAGAATTGCGAAATGAATTCGGAATTGCTGAAATATGACCTGGGTACCGGAGTAGAGGCCTTCTCCACAAGGAGGGAGTCCGTACTCCCCTATCCGGTGACGCAGGGGCATCAAGTGCACGAGGCCAAGGTTGCGTTCATCGAGCGGCCGGGGATGACCAGGGAGGAACTGGAGGGGTACGATGTCTTCGTTACCACGCTGCCGGGCGTTGCCATAGGCGTAAGGACGGCCGACTGCGTGCCCGTGCTGCTGTATGACCCCGTGAAACGGGTGGTGGCAGCGGCCCACGCGGGCTGGAAAGGAACGGTCCTGCATATTTCCGAGAAAACCGTGGAACTGATGACGGTCAAGTACGGCTGCAACGCGGCAGACATTCGCGCCGTCCTGGGGCCCTCCATCGGCCCGGACAGTTTCCAGGTGGGCGAAGAAGTGGCGGCGCTTTTCAGGGATGCAGACTTCCCTATGGACGAGATTTGGTCCTTCCAGGGCCAGGGAGACGGCTCCCCTATGTCCGGCGGACATCACATTGACCTCTGGAAGGCCAATAAGTGGCTGCTGGAACAGGCCGGCGTAAAGCCGGAAAACATCCAGATAATTGGGATGGATACGTTTACCGATGAATCCTTCTTCTCCGCCAGACGCGAGGGGGGCCAGTGCGGAAGAATCATCAATTCCATCAAGCTTTTGGAAGAAGGCGGGCGGTAAAGAAGTCTACAACCTGACGGACCACTTCGCTGCGACGGCGGGTAATGGTGTGGTTTTCCCCGTCTATCACTACCAGTTCGGCCTCATCCCCATAAACCTCCTTATAGCGGTCGCTGCACCACATAGGGACCGTTTTATCCTTGGTGCCGTGGAGGATCAGGACCTTCCCTTTATAGGCCGATGCAGTACCGTAAATATCCAGTTCCTGCGTGGACTTAAGGTATTCCCTACCCAGTTTATAAATGCCCCAGCAGCGGATATACTCCGGCGGGTTCTTGGGGTCGAAAGTGGAGTTGAAGAACTTGCCGCCCTGGCAGGCCTCCTTGATAACGGCGCCGGGGGCAATCAGGACCATAGCCTGGGGTACCTCCAGGCCTTTATCGGCCAGCCTCCCGGCCGTCATCGAGGCAATCACGCCGCCCTGCGAATGACCCAGAAAGCCTATTTCAGATACATACGGCAGCGCTTTCACATAGTCATAGATGTCCATAGCTTCGGCAATCTCCTTTTCTATAGTCATATTGACCTTCTGGCCTTCGCTCTTGCCGTGTCCGCCGAAATCGAAGCGGATGGAGGCGACGCCTGCCTGAGCCAGGCCTTTGGCCAGAGCCGGCATAGGGTTGTAATCCTTGCTGGCAAAGATGCCGTGCAACAGGATCACCATAGGACAATGGTCGGTCTCAGGATTGAAGCCTTCGGGAAGGCTTATCTTGAAAGAAATGCCGCCTTGAGGGCCGCGTACTTCGAAATCTCTAGCTTGGAGGAACAATCCTGTCACAAGGGACAGAAGGATGGGGAGGATTACTTTTTTCATTTGTTATCTTTTGGGGATTGGCTTACCCTTCTCCATCCGGCCAGGAAGACGGCCGTATGGAGAAGGATCAAAGGACGGGTGTCCCTACTCATTTGACGCAGTTGAGCTTCTCCTGGTAGGCATAGCCCTGGCTGGCCAGCAGACGGTCCATTTCTTCCCGTTCTACATTGTAGCAGTTGCAAATCTGGTCCAGGTTTTCAAACTCCTCGTCCCTCAGCAGGAAATTGATGGAGGAGACCAGCATAGGTATATCGTTAAGCGGTAAATGATCCATTCTCTTATATTTTAGCAAATTGCATTTCAAACAGTTGGTATTTGAAAAACGGCTTTTCCAAAGGACAGACTAGATGGTTAAGCCGGCAATGACGGCCGACGTGAAGCCGGCCTCTTCCATAGCGTTGAGTCCGCGGATGGTGATGCCGCCGGGTGTGGTCACGCGGTCAATTTCGGCCTCGGGATGGGCTCCACGGCTTCCGGCCAGGTCTACCGCACCCTTCATAGTCTGGTAAACGGCCTCCAGGGCCTCGTGGGGATACAGGCCCAGCTGGACACCTCCTTCCATAGCGGCACGAGCGTAGCGAAGCGCAAAGGCCGTTCCGCAGGAGGCTACCATCATTCCGGCCTGGAGCCGCCTCTCGTCCACGATGAGCGTCTTGCCCACCTGGTCGAAAAGGGACTTCACCAGGTCATCGGCCTTTCCCAAAATGGCGGAAGCGAAGGTCATACTCTCCCCTATCTCCGCCGCCAGGTTGGGAATCACGGTATAGGCAGCCTGGATTCCCGTTCCGGAGAGCCATTCCGCCATCTGGGCCGATGGAATGCCGGCAGCCAGGGAAAGCAGCACTTTCCCGGAAAGGGCGGGTTTCACCTGCTCCAGGACGGATTGGACCAGCCAGGGCTTCACCCCAAGGATGACAACATCGGCCCACCCAGCAGCGGCAACGTTGTCCAGCGAGGCGTTGATGCCTTGGGCGGCATACTTCTCAAGGGTGGAGGCGTGGGCCGTGGTAACGGTGAGGGAAACCTCTTTGGCCAGGCGGTGAAGCCCTATTGCTACGGCTCCGCCCATATTTCCGGCTCCCAGGATGGCTATCTTTTTCATATCGTCTAAAGAATGAATTCCAGGTTGGTATATTGCGGTTTCAGGCCCAGGGAATCATAAAACTTCCTGGCGCCCGGATTGCCTTCCCATACGTGCAGGGTAATATTGTAGAAACCGTTCTCCTTTCCATACTCTTTGGCAAAATGGAACAGTTTCTTTCCTATCCCCTTCCCGCGCGCGTTTTCGTCCACGCAGAGATCATCTATATATAAGGTCTTCACGGAAACGAGCGCAGGGCCGCTGATGAAGTGCTCCTGACACATAATGTAACCCATCACAGCGCCCTCTTCCTCATACACGAAGATGGGGTTCTCGGGGCATTCGAGCATCTTTTCCAGGGCCTTCTCGTCGTACTTTTTGCCGGACGGGCGGAACAGGTCCGGCCGGCCCACGTGGTGAACCTTCAATACCTGCTCCAGAAGCCTGCAGATGGCCTCGATATCTTTTATTTCCGCTTTTCTGATCATCTTGATATCCGGATGGGCGCAAAAGCCGCATTTTTCGCGGCAACAAATATACATTATTTCCAGAAAATGATTATATTCGTAGAACCAATTAATAAAATAACACAACACTAACTAACCAATAAGTATTATGAAAAGTACTAAGATCTGGCTAGCGATTGCAGGTATCCTGCTCGTAGTCCTTGGCGTTCTCTGCATCGCCCAACCCACTGCCACTCTGTTTACCACGGCCTGGCTCATCGGTATTTTCACCCTGGTTGCCGGTATTGCCCAGCTCGTGTTCACCTTCAAGACCCAGGCCTTCCTGCCCAACAGCGGAACGCGCGCCCTCACGGCCATCCTGGAGATCATCATCGGTATCATCTTCCTGGCCAACAACTTCTTCGTAGCTTTCTCCCTGCCCGTCATCTTTGCCGTTTGGGTAATCATTGAAGGCATTTCCATTGCGGTCGAAAGCTTCGACTACAAGCGCGTAGGCTTCTCCGGCTGGTGGGTCATCCTGCTGCTGGGTATCTGCGGTGTCGTACTGGGCGTCCTGGGCCTCAAGAATCCGGATGTCAGCGCCACTACCCTGTCCACCCTCATCGGCCTTGGTATCATCGCTATGGGTGCCTCTTACCTGTATGCTCTGTTTGCCATCAACAAATTCGAGAACAAGGTGGATAATATCCGCAAGATTTTCACCGTGGATGATCAAAAACAACAATAACCCTCAAAAAGGAGAAGGCCAACAACCTTCTCCTTTTTTTTTCGCTATACGGGCTTTGTGTATTTGAAGAAAGAATTGTAGCTTTGCAGTCCGGAATCAATTCGTTTTACCCTATGCTGATTACGCTCATTATCTTGTCAATAGCTTTTCTGTTCGGTAAAAAGATTATGAAAAAAAAAGACGGTCCCGATAAGACCGTCGATTCTCCTGAAGACCAGGGGGAATAATCACTATCCCCAAACCTCTTTGGCCACCTCCTGCACCAGACGCAGTTTGGCCCATTGTTCTTCTTCCGTAAGCTTATTGCCAATCTCACAGGAGGCAAAGCCGCACTGCCTACAAAGTCGGCACGCATCGCGGATTGCTGTATCATATTTTAATGGCGTTATAAATAGTTTCGGCTATCATTCGGGCACCTGTGGACTGAGGATGGACACCGTCCTTCACATAAGTGGTATCCTGGAAAAGGTCCCCCAGGTCAATGAGCTCCAGACCCAGTTGGGCCGATATTTCCCGGATGGCGGGCCTTACGCCCTGCTCCATGGTTTCGGGATAGAGGCCCAGCACAGGTATCTTGAAAGGCAAAAAGATGCGGATGGGAGCGATTAAAATGACACGGGGGTGCGAGGGCAAAGCCAGGTAAGACTTGACCAGTTCCGTATAATCCCGGCGGAAGATGACGGGATCCCAGTTCCTGCGTTTGGTGTCATTGGTTCCCAGCATAATGAAAACCACATCCGGGTTCCAATCCAGACTTTCCTGGTAAACCCTCTTCTTGACATAGGGCATATCGGAATCAAAACGGGTTGCGGCGTCGTTGTAGCCGAAGTTGCGGACCTCGTACTCCGGGCCCCACTTCTCCTGCAGCAGGGCCGGATAGCTCTGCTTCCAAGGCCTGAGGAGGGTGAATCCCCAGGTAATGCTGTCTCCTATGCAAGCGATGCGTGTCATCAAACACAAAGTTACAAAGAATTGGGGATATTTGAGCCCCTTCATTTGGAAGGAGAAGAAATAATTACTATCTTTCGCAAAATCAATTAGATATGAAAATGAACAGACTCTTTACCTGTGTGGCTCTTCTTTGCGCAGCCATCGGCTTTATTTCCTGCCAATCCCAGAATTCAACCACCATTTATGACTTTACGGCCGTCTCCAATGAGGGAGAAACGGTAAACTTCTCCGACTACAAGGGCAAAGTCCTGCTGGTGGTCAATACCGCCTCCAAGTGCGGCTTCACCCCGCAGTACGACGGACTGGAAGCCCTGTACGAGAAATACAAGGACAAGGGTCTGGTAGTGATCGGTTTCCCCTGCGACCAGTTCGGTCACCAGGAGCCCGGCACTGACGAAGAGATAGCAGAGTTCTGCCGCGCCAATCACGGCGTCACCTTCCCGCTGATGTCCAAGATAGAGGTAAACGGAGAAAACGCTCACCCCATCTTCAAATGGCTGTATTCAGAGAAGCCTTTTGAAGGATTTGGAGAGAGCGAATCGGCTCAGTTTATGGATCAGATGATGGCCCGCCGGGATCCCGATTATGCCACCAATCCGGACATCAAATGGAATTTCACCAAATTCCTGATTGACCGCAAGGGACGTGTAGTGGCCCGTTTCGAGCCCACCGTCACCCCGGAAGAAATCGAATCCAGCATCTGCGAGCTGCTCTAGGCCCCTTAATCGGCCTGGGGCTTGCTGCTCAGTTTCTCAACGATTCCGTCCAGCATCTTAAAAAGACTCGGAGCGGTTTCCGGAGTAACACTGTCGCAAAGGACGGCATCGCCTACCGTATAGGGAACTCGGGAAAGTTTTTCCTGCAGTTCCCTTCCTTTTGCGGTAAGGGTAACGATCATTTGACGGGCATCCTGCTTTCCCCTTGAGCGGGTCAGGATGCCTTCTTTTTCCATCCTCTGCAGGAGCGGAGTCACCGTATTGGTTTCCAGGAAAAGGCGCTTGGCAATGTCGTTTACGGGCTGGCCGTCCTTTTCCCACAGGACCAGCAACACCAGATACTGCGGATAAGTCAACCCCTGCTGGGAAAGCAGGGGATGATAAGTCTGCGTGATAAGACGCGAGGCTGTATAGAGTTTGAAACAAAGCTGGTTGTCCAGCTTGAATTCTTCCTGGGCCATTAGAGCATGCCTTTGATATCTTTCTCCATCTTCTCGGGAGTCACGGTGGGAGCGAAACGCTTGATCACCGTACCGTCCCGGTTGATGAGAAACTTGGTGAAGTTCCACTTGATGGCATTGCCGAAGAGTCCCTTGGCGGCGTTCTTCAGATACTTGTAAATGGGGTGGGCGTTCTCACCGTTCACTTCGATCTTGGCCATCAGCGGGAAAGTGACGCCGTGGTTCAGGCGGCAGAACTCTGCTATCTCCTCATTGCTGCCGGGCTCCTGGTGGGCAAACTGGTCGCAAGGGAAACCTACGATGACCAGTCCCTGGTCCTTATACTTCTGATAGAGAGCCTCCAGACCGTCATACTGAGGGGTGAAGCCACACTTGGATGCGGTGTTGACAATCATCAGCACTTTGCCTTCGAACTGCGCAAAGTCTACCTGGCCCCCTTTGTTGTCAAGGGCCTTGAAATCATAAATTTTTTCCATTTTATAACTGCTTAACTAACCAATTCTGATAACCGATCTTCTCGATGAGTCCCAGCTGTTCCTCGTCCCAGTACTGGTCTTCTTCTTCGTCCAGGAGATAGGCCTTGGTAATGTCGTACGTGTTGGGATCATTGATGAGAGAAGGCAAAACCTTGTAGAGGGTAGCTACGCCTTCCTTCTGAAGCTTGAGGTCTGCTTCGATATAGGCCTTGGGATCTTCAATAAGGGCCGATTTGTGGCAGACATTTACCTCGGGCACAACACCCAGTTCCAGCAGGCGGTTGGTGTATTTCTCAATCCAGCCCAGTTCCTCAGCGTAGTGGTCCAGATACTTCTGGCCCAAAGTGGCAAAACCCTGGCTCTTGAAGAGCAAACCCTGCATTTTATGTACAAGAGAGCTTCCGGAAAGCTCATTCACAATCATTTGCGAAATCTGAATAGTGGTAGTAAAATCCATAACTCAATATTTTTAGTGTTTATTTATATCGTTCACGATGCAAATATACGACTTTATTTTTATATCGCAAGCGATTTATTGAAAAAATTAACGCAATGCGTGCAATTTGAAGGAATAATACCCTTTTCCATCCAGATAAGTAAGGGCATCCTGCAGCAAAGCCTTTTTCTTGGATTCATCCATATCTGAGCGGAAAAGAAGCTCCACAAAGAGCTCCAGAGCCTGGTCTGAGAGCCCTTTCTCTTCAACGAGGAACGGAACAGGGAATTCCTGACTAAGCAGTTCATCGAGACGCACGGGGAACCCGGCCTCTTCAAAACATTCCTTTACCTCGGAAATGGGATAGTCCGGGACTTCGTCCAGGAACAATCCCATCTTCCGGGCAATCTTCATCAGCATTTCGCCGATGCGGTCAATTTCCCTGAGGATATAGTCTTCCATTAATAGAACTTTACAACGTCTTCGAAGGGGCGTCTCTCGGGACGCTGGGGTTCTTCGGCCCTGTAACCTACGGAGATGACGGCCAGGATAATCTCGGACTCGGGGATGTCAAATTCTGCACGGATGGCAGTGGCGTCACGCATACCCATAATAAGGGTATCGAAACCCATCTCACGGGCCTTGAGGATCAGATAGGCATTGCTGAGGCCGTTGTCGTAAGCACCCCACAACTCCCCTGCCTCATTGGCGGGGTTTCCGCGGAAGAAGCCCGAACGGCTGCGCTCGAAGGTGGAAACGATGAGAACGGGGGCGTTGATGACCCGCTCCTTGTTACCGCCGATCATTTCCAGAAGGGCAGCCCGCTTTTCCTCGCCAATGGCCACATAGTACTTGGTGGGTTCCATATTGGCCCAGGAAGGGGCTTCCTGCACAGCGGTCAGAAGAGTGGTGATCTCCTCCTGGGAAATAGACTTGGAGGCATCGTAATTTCGGACGCTTCTGCGGGTAGCAATTACCTCGTCAAAACTGGGGACAGTGGACTTGGGGGCAGGATTTCCACAGGAAAGCATCCCAAGCAGGGACAGAGATAACAAAGCAAAGGAAGTCAAGTGATTCATATCTAATTATGTTGGTTCAATCACAAATTTAATCATTTTCTGCGAAGATACTAAATAATGCTATCTTTGCATTCTATGAGAATCCTATTTGTCTGTCACGGCAATATCTGCCGGAGCCCTATGGCCGAGTTCATCCTCAAGGCCCTCGTAAAAGCGAAGGGGCAGGAAAGCCAATATCATATAGAATCGGCCGCCGTTTCCAGGGAGGAAATCGGCAACCCCATCTATCCCCCGGCCAAGCGCTGCCTGCAGCAGCACGGCGTCTGGTTCGACCCCAACAAGAGGGCCCGCCAGGTTACAGGGGCCGATTATGACCGCTTTGACCGCATCATCTGTATGGATGCCTCCAACCTGCGCCTCATCGAGCGAATCATTCCCCAAGACCCGGAAGGCAAGATCCATCTGATGATGTCCTACACCGGCGTAGGGAGAGACGTAGCAGATCCCTGGTACACAGGAGATTTCGAAGAAACCTTCCAAGATTTGCTGGAAGGTTGTGAGGCCATGCTACATTAAAGGCGCTACTTTATCATCTTCTTAGCCAGCTGTCCCAGGAAGAATCTTTCGCTTATGGACAAGTCCTGGACATAGCCCAGCATAATGAGATCCAGACCGGCAAAACGCTTGCAGTCTGCTATGAACTCATCCATCTTGTCGGGGCCGTTATAGGCCAGGGCAAAGCTGTTCCAGAACTGGACCAGTTGCGCATCGGTCATATGGGCTATTTCCTGGACCCGCTTGCTGCGGCCGAAGATATTGCAGAACAAGTACATATGGCCCAGGTCGAACAGCGGAATCCCGTGGGAGGCGCGTCCCAGGTCAATCCAATAAGGCTTGCCATCGGCCATAATCAGGTTTCCCATCTGTAAGTCCCCGTGCAGCAGGGTCTCCCCGTCGGGCAAATTCCGAACAAAGTCCAACAGGCGCTCCTTGGGCTTTCGGCCCAACATATTGGTAGTGGTAGCAGCTTCCAGCATCACTTCCTTCATAGAAGGGAGCCATTCCTTTCCGGTGGCAGGGGTGGAATGTAACTTCTTGGCCAGGGAAGCCATCTCCTGGGCCCGGCTGTCTATGGAAGAAGGATCATCTGCACAGAGCCGGGAGAAGGATTTCTTTCCCTGGATGCTCTGGCATTTGATGCCGAAAAACTCCCCTACCCGTACCATCTCCATCATTTCCGGAGTGGGAACACCCAACTCAAACACAGCCCGGGAGGTATAGAACTCCTTGGCCACCGTCTGCTCCGAGCCGTCCGTCAGATGGGTCACTTTCAAAAGAATACCCGGTTCAGCGTCATTGACATATACGGCACCGTTTCCGCCTTCCCCAACCTGGGTCCAGTCTAGGATGTTTACAGTAGAATATCCCATAATATGCTAGTTATTAATCAGATAACGGGATTTCAGGAGAGACAGATCCTCATCTGTCAGTTCCATAGGGCCCTTCAGATAGCCTTCCAGGGAGCCATATTTTTCTTCCACGGCATCCAATGCTTTTACAAAATTTTCCGTGTTGCAGCCCATCAAGGCCTTCACAACCCCAATCTCTTCCTCCTTTCCGCCAAACAATTTGATCAGGCGCGTATACCGCGCCACATCCCTGGCATAGACCTTATTGGTAACGTCAAAGTCTTCCACGATAATCTTTCTGTCTGCGCCCAGCGCCGCCAGGATAAGGGCCGATGCTACGCCGGTGCGGTCCTTCCCCTGCGTGCAGTGGAAAAGGAGGGGCTTGTCTCCGCGCTCAATCACAAGGCGAAGGAAAGAAGCCATCTCTTTCTGGCACTGAGGGTCGAAGAGAATGTTGGGATAGAGCTGATGCGCCACAATCTGGGCTTTTCCATTGAAAGCAGCCAGCAAAATGGCCCGCTTGACATTGAATTTCTTCTTGCCCACGTATTTCTTCTTCTCCTTATCGGTGATCTCGGCGCCTACGCGGCCGCTGGCATCGATGGGAAGGGCCACATAAGTGGCGCCGGGGACGGCTTTGTCATAATGCCCCGTCTTTTCGTCCTGTTTGCGGAAATCTATTACCGTAGCTACACCCAGCATCTCCAGATAAGCCAGGTCTCTGGAGGTGGCATTGGCCAGATGGGCCGCTCTCAGAAGCTGCCCTTTCTTGACCTGGAAGCCTTCATAGCCACCCAGATCACGCGCATTCACAATTCCCTCCACCGGAAGGAACTGCTTGGCAACAAGGGTAGTTGAAGAAAAGAAGGCCATAACCATTTATCTGGTATACTGTTTCAGTGTAGCATCTATCCGGCCGCTCAGGTAGGTCCGGAACTCCGGGACGTCCCGTTCGTGGAGATAATATGTCCTCACAATATCCAGGGCCGAATAAGGCAGCAGTTTGTGATTGAGGGCTTCCACGTCACCGGTTCCGGTATAGGCGCGGGCAAAGGCGTCCCAGAACTGGAGCATCTGCTCCCGGGTCATATGGGTGAGTTCCTGCACCTGCGGAATCACGCTGTCCTCTACCATCATCTTGTACAGATGCGCTATGTCCATCAGATAATAGCCCTGGCCCAGCCAGCCCAGGTCAATCCAGAAGAAATCGCCTTTGGATACAATCAGGTTGCCGGGCTGAAGATCTCCGTGCAGGCACGTCTTGGTATCCGGCATATCGGCCACCACTTTCTTGAGCAGTTTCCTCTGGTCTTCATCTACAAGCGGAGAAGTCTCCAAGGCCTTCGTAAGAAGGTCCTTGATAGGGTGGACATAGTCATTCACCTCGATAGGAGTACCGTGCAGGGCGTGGCTGTACCGGGCCATCACACCCGCCAGTTCAGGGATGCGATGAGGCTCTTCCGAACACATACGGGCCATGGACTTCTTGGCTCCGATCATCTCACAGAGATATCCGTGGTCTTCTCCGTCCCTCACGATTTCATATACTTCAGGGACCGGCAAGCCCATATCATAGGCCGTCTTGGCGGCGTAAAACTCCTGCTCCACCTTATGGGCCTGCCCCATCTCCCTCCTTACCAGTTTGAGCATTACGCCGGGATGGTAAGATGAAACATAGGCCTGGCCGTTGTAGCCCTCGCCCACGAGGGTCCACTCTTTGAGTTCAATCTGAGGATAAGTCTTCATGGCATAAAAACTTGATATGCAAATTTATCATTTTATTTCAATTATCACAATCAATGAGGATTGCGCGTCCTGTAAAAAATGCGTAGCTTTGCACAGAAGAAATTATCGCTATGGACGGAATTCTGACGGCTTTACTCATTCCCTTCCTGGGCACGGCCCTGGGATCTTCCTTTGTCTTCTTCATGAAGAAGGAGATGCCCGTTCTTCTGCAGAAAATCCTGCTGGGATTTGCTTCCGGCGTGATGGTGGCGGCTTCCGTATGGTCGCTCCTGATCCCGGGTATGGAACTGGGAGGCGTCTGGCCGGCCACCTTCGGCCTTCTGAGCGGCTTTGCT
>JAEEGI010021349.1_pt1 | contig 12875 bp, 14 predicted proteins | sample 8958751 | NCBI WGS metagenome assembly JAEEGI01 (sample SAMN16246545, study PRJNA631951) | gut metagenome | biome: gut microbiome; feature: rumen; material: KS-attached | host: Bos | place: Iran: Karaj | collected 2018-10 | reverse complement strand
AAGCCTTGGCGACAGCCCAGCCCCGCTTCAGCTGGCAGTATGAGACCGAACAGAGCAACGTGATGCAGACCACCTACCGCATCGTGGTGGCCTCCACACGCAAGAATGCCGAGCAGGGCATCGGCGACCTGTGGGACTCGGGCGTTATCGAATCGTCGGAGATGCTCTATATCCCTTATCAAGGCAAGCAGCTGCACAGCCGCGACATAGCCTACTGGAAAGTCTTCGCCACCCTTACCTACGGCAAGAAAGGTAAGCAAGCCACCACCGAAAGCGAGGTACAGCACTTTGAGATAAGCCTCCTCTCGCCCGACGACTGGCACGCGCACTGGATAGGGCGCGACTATGAGGACGACAATGTGAACGGCCATACCGCCATCGCTGCACGATACCTGCGCAAAGAATTCAGGCTCAAGAAGGACATCGCCAAAGCGCGCCTCTACATCAGCGGGCTGGGAGTATACTGTGCCTATATCAACAACATAGAGGTGGCACCCACCGAATGGCTGAAGCCCACGCTCTCAGACTATACTAGACGCATCTATTTCAACACCTACGACGTGACCGACCTTGTCCGTGCAGACGGATTAAACGCCGTGGGTGTCACTTTGGCAGGCGGGCGTTTCACCACCGTTCGCCACGACAACAACTACCTCGAATGGTGCGGCATCAATCATGCCGCACACTACGGCCTGCCGCAACTGCTGATGCAGCTGGAAGTGACATACCAGGACGGCACCGCCGACACCATCGTCAGCGGTGAAGGCTGGAAGATAACCAACCGCGGCCCCATACGCAAGAGCAACGAGTTCGACGGCGAGACCTACGACACCCGTCTCGACCTCGGAGACTGGACAATGCCCGACTACGACGACAGCCAGTGGGATGCCGCCATGGTCGATTACGACCAACAGAATATGTACCGTGAGGACATCTACAACCCGCGCCACCGCGTTGCCCGCGAATACCCAGTTGTTACCGGCAGCCCTCTGCCCAGCGACTACCAGCGTCCCGACCCGACGCAGCTCCTCACACCGCAGCCCAACCCCAACATCAAGGTACAAGAACTTCTCAAGCCTGTGTCACTCTTCCAAAAGGGCGACAAATGGATACTCGACATGGGGCAGAACATGGTGGGAACGCTGCGATTTGATATTTCAAAATGGCAAATGAGGAATGGGGACACTATCACTTTCCGCTATGCCGAGACCCTTAATCCCGACAGCACCATATATACGGCCAACCTGCGTTCCGCCGAGTGCACAGACAGATTTATCGCGTCAACAAATTTTCAATTTTCAATTTTCAATTTTCAATTCGTCTACCACGGTTTCCGTTATGTCGAAATAACAGGATTACGTAATCAGCCCCGACCCGACGACTTCACCGGCCTCGTCCTCTACGACGAAATGCAGATGACAGGCTCCTTCGAGACCTCCAACGAGATAATCAACGCCGTCTATCGCAACGCCACGTGGGGCATCCGAGGCAACTACCGCTCAATGCCCACCGACTGCCCCCAACGCGACGAGCGCATGGGCTGGACCGGCGACCGCACGACAGGCAACTACGGCGAGAGCTTCGTCTTCGACAACCACCGCCTCTACGCCAAATGGCTACAGGACCTCGAAGACAGCCAGTTCGAGAACGGCTCACTCCCCGATGTCGCCCCCGCCTATTGGCGCAACTACACCGACAACATGACCTGGCCGGGTGCCTTTATCACCGTGGCCGATATGATATGGCGACGTTTTGGCGACTTCCGTCCTGTCGAGCAGCACTACGACGCTATGAAACGTTGGCTGCTACACATGAAGAAATACTACCTCAAGGATGGCATCCTCATCCGCGACACATACGGCGACTGGTGCGTGCCGCCCGAAAGCCCCGAACTCATCCACTCGCGCGACACCAACCGCATCACATGGCCAGCCTGCCTTTCAACGACATACTACGTCCAGTATTGCGGGATAATGGGAGGGTTTGCCACAAATCTTCATCGGGACGACGACGTTCTGTATTTCGAAAATGAAATCAACACCGTCACCAAGGCATATAACGCCCGCTATTTCGATTCCGTTGCCGGATACTATGCCAACAACACCGTCACCGCCAACATCCTCCCTCTCACCTTTTGGATGGTGGGACCCGATTACGAACACAGCGTGCTGGAACATATCGTTGAAAAGACCGAGAACGATTTTGGCGGACACGTCTCTACAGGTGTCGTAGGCATACAGCACCTCATGCGCACCCTCACCGACTACGGTCGTGGCGACCTCGCGTTTAAGATGGCTACCGACACCACCTACCCCAGCTGGGGCTACATGGTGAAAAACGGTGCCACCACCATCTGGGAACTGTGGAACGGTGACACAGGTGACCCCGCCATGAACTCAGGCAACCATGTCATGCTCCTCGGCGACCTCATCATCTGGTACTACGAATACCTCGGTGGAATAAGACCGCTGGCTCCCGGCTACAGCAAAATCATGTTGATACCCTCTCCCATCAAAGGCCTCGACCATGTGAACTGCTCCTACCGTTCCGTCAGCGGCCTCATCGAAAGCAAGTGGAAACGCAAAGGCAACCGCTTCGAATGGGACATCCTTATCCCCGCCAACACCACTGCCGAAGTCTACCTCCCCACCGCCGACGGCTACAAGGCGCAGACTCTCGGCAGCGGCCGCCACCACCTCAGCAGCAAGATAAATACAACTTTGGAAGTATCAACAACTACTATGGGGGCAACGTACTAATTGATAAAATACTTGACAGATGAAGAAGATTTTTCTTATGATGGCTATTTGCTCTTGTGCGATACTATATTTTAGTTGCAATCTCCGTAGTAGTATACCATATGACCCATCCCGAGAGCAATTTGTCAAACAATTGGGTATGATGTACGAGAAGGATATTATAGATTTCTTCCCTCCCATAGTGGCAACTGACAATATTTGGTGGTCATACTTTTCGTCCTCATGGGACGATTCGACAGAAAGCATATTTAGATGTTGCGCTTATTTTTCGACAGAAGTATCTGCCACCACATTAGATAGCTTGGAAAAGGTGGAATACATTAGGAGAATGAATTATGACGAATCGTTGTTTTTAATTACTGTGCCATATATGAGACATGAGGAGTCGTATCTCAATCCCATGAAGGATTCCCTCCAGATTCCTATCGCACACATGCGGTACTCTCATTTCTCTTTGGGAGAAACCACTGATACCTTTGTTATCGGTGATAGACAGTGTGTAGAAGTGAGTGAAATTATTCCAGACGATCTTGTTATTTTTGTTTTAGAGGCTTGCCCAGGTAATTTCTGGAAAAACCGAGAAAAAGCTGCTCTGGAAGAACGCCCTATGTTGATAGACCCTTGGAAACATGGCTACTCGAAGGGACTTGCAATATCGCGAGAGTTGTCACGTGTATGCTGGTGGGCAATGGCATGGTAAAAGCCAACCAGTCGTAGCTGATGTTTGGTTTCCCCTTGCTGTTACTCAGTTGGGCTGGACTGCAAATCCAGCCCAACGAGAATCTTTGTTCCATAGATTGACTACTACAGATGCCTGGTGTGTTATCTTATGCCAAGCCGAATCGACTAACACAGAACTGTCATCGCCAGGAGCATTGTAAGCCTGTAACATATTGTCTAAAATTTGCATCTCTTTTAGTAATGCTTTGCTCATTTTACCATCTGTTATTTCTTCATTGTTAACAACAATTATCCCTTTTTTCGCAAAAGAATGAAAATCCAAATCGTCATATAGTGTACACATTAGTTCTGTGTAACTTGAAATCTCACCAGTATTATTGTCTTGATTTAGCCATAGTTGTTTCTGGATAGTAATATCGGACAGCTCTTTAATCCTGAGATAAATTTCTTTTTTAACATTACATAATATTTCTATTACATTATCCATAATAAATATGATTTAGAAAGGAGGCATTACAGATGAATTATATTCAGATAGTGGTATATGTGCTTCAGCACACCTGCCATTTTCTAATGGTTTACCATTAACATCGTAAAAATACCATTCTTTTGATATTTCACATAATCAACCTGTTGAGCTGGATTTTGACTATTTGGATTACCAGTCATGATTCGAATATTGTTCTGTGCATTATTAGGATCATACTATACTATACCATCTCCTTTTTTACTTGCTTTTTCTATCCAGCCTGAAGGCTTAATACTATTTATTTTGGTACTTATTCCTTTTTGAAGAATCTTAATATCTTTTCCTATTTTACCAATTTTAGGAATGTCTCCCACATAAGGAATTAGGCCAACAGCACTAAGAACAGCGTAACCCCATTCTCCATTTTTCGCCTGTAAGACAACATTTGCTCCGTCGCACACTCCAGAGGGGTCGACAATACCTACCAAATCAAGAGCTGCAGACAACACCTCTTCTCCTTCTAGTACATAATTCCCTCCAAAATCATGGTCGATATTTATAGAAACATCCACTATGTTTGTTTTTATTGTAACACTAGAATTATTGACTCCTTTAATTACAATATCATCATTCAAACAGAATTCTCTTCCATCTGGATCCACCAACTTCACCGGATTCCAAGCACAATAAGCATACGGACTAATAGATGGATACTTGTCCGCCAACGGGTCGACACTCAGCCACATGGTCATCAACTCATGATCCATGTACCTAGCACCGAAATAGCCATACCCCGTCTCCTCGTCGCGTTCTTTGCCCGTGGAAGAGCAGATGTCTTGTATGCCGTTTTTAGTCATCATCAGTAGGATAACGAAGATGTGGCTGTTTTATTGCCACACGTGCCATTTTGGTTCAGTTCATTGCTTTTGCGGATTGAAAATCCTTATACTCAATGGGTCTGGATTGCAAATCCAGACCAGCGGCACGCAGCCGAACATCTGCTGGGTCGGAGCCAAAGGCACGGCATGGAACATCCGCTGGGTCGGGAATGGGCATCAGTGCTCAGTGAACATCCGCTGGGTCGGGACCCTTTTTAGGACGAATGTGGGTAATTATTCCCAAAGGGTAAAATATATCATTTAATACATATGGTTCTGCACAAGATTGAAAGAACAAAACAGATATTTCAATTTGGCAAAGATTGTCAACCCATGAGACTATTGAATCGGACATCTCTTTTTCAAGATTATAATCAATATAAAAAGCATAATCTTGGTTCTTATACACAAAATAAAGCATAGAGATTGGTTGTTCTCGATGAAAACAACTGGTATCTACCCATGTGGATCTCATTATTTCAATTGGCGTTCCTACAATGTTTATTAAGCAGAGACTATCCTCAAAATGTAATTCATTATACAGAAGTTCCCTACTTTGTGCATAGCATAGTGGCATTAAAATCACAAAAAAAACTATAATTATATATTTTTTTATTTCTCCCATGATTATCAATATCTGTTTTTCTTTTTTCTGGTAGTTGGTCTGACTTGAGAAATGGTATATGGTACATAGCGATTGCTTGGTCTAGGCATTTCCCCATACAATCGTCCATCTTCCTTAAGGTAAATTCTATTCATTTCGCTAGTGCCTTCTTCTGTCTCATGACGAGCATTGTCATATACAATAAAATAGTTACCATTCTCGTCATTGCCTTGACCTACTATAACCAAGAAATGGTCAGTAGTTCCTTCGTTTATGTTTTGAGGGACACCTTCGTCAACACCAATCATTACAGGTATTCCTTGTTCTAATTGCCCTTGAATATATGAAATAGCCTTTGCTGTTTGCTCTATATTGATACCTGAACCCTCTTGATATGGATACATAATATTTTTTGAATCAGATCCTGTAGCAACACAACCTACAATTTCCAATTGTTTTCTTGTATATTCATTACAATTGGGTTCGTTCCCACCGTTCTTTTTCATAATATCTTCTCGATATGGACTTCGCTTCCATCCGACAAATAGTTTTTTGGGGATGACGGGATCTATTGTTTTCCATTTTGTAGGAGGATCATCCACATCACAACCATCGGGATCAATCAGCTTAATGGGGTTCCACGCACAGTAGGCGTAGGGACTAATCCTCGGGTATTTGTCGGTCATCGGGTCGACACTAAGCCACATGGTCATCAACTCATAATCCATATACCTTGCACCGAAGTATCCGTAGCCTGTTTCCGAATCGCGCTCTTTGCCCGTGAAAGTGAATCGCTCACTGTAGTCGCTCGTGCGCTGGTTGATGTACGGCTCTCCACAGGGGAGATTCTTCATGTTCGATGGATTATGTAGCGTTGCCAAGACCATTTTTCAGACCTCTTTTATTATCGCCCAATGGCCACCTTTGTCAGGCCCTACACGGCAAAGGACACCTTGTTCTCGGAGCTTCTTGATGTTTCTGTGGATATTGCGCCTGTCTATTCCAATGATAGCAGCCATTTCGTGAGTTGTAATTTGAGGATTTCCTTCAATTAGTTCCAGTATTTTCTGTGATGTTTTCTGTGGCGTTTTCTGTGACGTTTTCTGTGGCGTCTCTGTGGCGTCAGTCTGGGATATTGTTTGTGGATTGCCTTGATTGTTTCTTTGGAAACTGACGCGAATTCCTCCGTCGGCCTCCTCAATGGTGGGCATCGGGAGTCCAGCTGCCTTAAAGCCTTCAAAGATTTTCTCGTATCATCGCCCCCAGCTCTCAATGAAACCAGCCTTGAAGAAAGCGTTTGCAATGTTTCTGTTCCTTGGACGAGATGAATGTTTCTTCAACAGGGTATCTGGAGTATATCCAATTGGCAATCCCCCCTCGTTCCATATCTCAACATAGTCATCCCATACACGCATTTGGATTGGTGCGCCGGTATAATCTTTATGCGCTATGGCATTGTACAATATTTCACGCAGTGCCTCCTCCGGAACCTCCAAAGGCTCACGACGTTTCATGCCTTCATAGTGTATGGGAGATGTCAGGTATTTGGCTTTCAACACTTGCACTACACGGTCGGTCATCTGGATTATGTTTCCTTCTATCACATCTTGAATGATGAGGTCAGCCACATTACGTCTGAAACGTCCGATCTTGAATTCCACACAGGTAAAGTACCGACGAGGATTCTTGGCAAACAGCAAAAGGGCGGCATTCTTCAGTTTGCCGTCCTCTGTTATTAAACCAAGATTCTCCAGTACTCTCTGCGTCGATGAGTTAGACTCACTTTTGTCAATGCGATCTGCAGCAATGCCGTTGTCGAGAAAATACTTTATGGCTTTGCGGTCCAAATCTTTAATTGTGGCATGCTCGTTAGGTATATCGTCCCAAGAACGCCCCATCCTCTTCAAAACAAATTGTTGCAAAGCCGAGCCATTCAATTCCTGCATCGTGCTGCCACTACGACAATAATATTTACCCCTAAAACTGATAGGAACGTTGCTGGGCTCAATGCCTATGCTGATATAATCGAGGTCATCCTTGTGGTGCAGGTTCACATCGGCCACGATGCCCATAAAGTTGACCACCTTATTGGGAATGTCTTCGAGAAGTTTCTTGGCATCTTTTATGCCGACAACATTTCCGTTGTCGTCGATGCCAATATAGATGGTGCCGCCTTGGGCGTTGGCAAATCCGCATATCCATTTCAGGTAGTCGTCCTTCCAGAACAGCTTGTATTCTACATTTTGAGATTCCATACTTCAATAACGACTATCGCCACAATTTATTGCGTCACCAACAAAAAGCCCATAGCTTATAGATTACAAATCTGGATAATCAGTTAGGCCGGTTTTGCAGTCCAGCCCAACGAGAACAACAAGGTGATTCCGAACATCCGCCGCGATAGATTATCTTACCGTTTTTTTTTATTGACTTATCATTTCTCCTCATTATGGTCATCATTGGAATCTTCAGTCTTTCCATAAAAATAAATTATCGAACAACACATGGGGAGAATATACAAATACCAACCATCTAGCAACATTTTCCAACTCAATGGACCATGACCCAACGATGGGAAGAAATGCAAGCAAGTCAGAATTGCACTTAATAGTATTATAGATATCAGAACAGACTTTATTAGCGAAATCTTATTTAGTTTCATTTCCTCCCCCTTTCTCTTTTCTCCTCTTTTTGTTTTTTATTCCTGTTCCTGATCGGATTGATGACCCAATAGATGACACTACTCCTATAGTCGTACCTGTTTTTTTCAGTTTTTTTAATTGTGAAAAGACCATTCCGTTTCCCAGAATACCTGCCGCAGACAAAATAAAATCAAGTCCCTCAGCCTTATTACCAAAGATATCTTCTCCTTTGGCGAGTGTATAGATTGAATTTACCTGATTCACAATAGGCATTGCTGCTGCACCACCTGTCATGATTCCTTGCGCTACTTCTTCGAATTTGTCTTCAAATCTTGAAACATCATGCCAAAAATCATTTTGGAAATAATGGTCAATTTTGTATTCTATATCTTCCACCCAGCTTCTATGCGCTCTTGATGAAGACTTAGAGCCACTCTCCGATTCAATAGTAATAGTCATATCTGTAGATGTGACATTTCCATTGCTGTCTCCATAGTAATAGAGATTCCAGTCTTTTTCTGAACGGCCAAACCAATGAGCGGTTTTTCCAATATAGGTAGACTCCTTTGGACAGTTATTGGCTGTGACTTTTTCATCGTAAACGGGTGTACTTTGTCCTTCGGGGATATACCAATCCATACCATCTGGATCCACCAGTTTCACGGGATTCCAAGCACAGTACGCATACGGTGAGATACTTGGGTACTTATCCGCCAGCGGGTCCACGCTGATCCACATGGTCATCAGTTCGTGATCCATATACCTTGCACCGAAGTAGGTGTATAAGTAGGTAGAGCCATTCGGCATTCCGCTCCTCGGCTCGTCGCCTCGCTCGCTGGCGAAAGGTCCGCGGGACCCTTCTTTCTCCTCGTCGCGTTGCTCACTATCATTTATTATATTCAAAGGTGTTCGCCACCCCTTGCGGGGGCCTTTGTCAGTGAAAGCAATACTGTTTTGTATGCCGTTTTTAGTCATCATCAGTAGGAAGGATAACGAAGACGTGGCTGTTTTATTGCCACACGTGCTATTTCGGTTCAGTTCATTGCTTTTGCGGATCGAAAATCCTTATACTCAATGGGTCTGGATTGCAAATCCAGACCAGCGGCTCGTAGCCGAACATCCGCTGGATCAGGGCAATGGCACGACACGAACATCCGCCGGGTCGGGTAAAGTTTTCTACAATCTGTCGCTCATTTTATTAACACCGTCTTTGCGGAATTAAGGTATAAGCAGATTGACTACTACAATTATCACTATTACAATTATAGTACCCAAAAGTTCGTTCTCAATTGTACTGATTATCGGAATATTTTTAAACCAGCCATCAATACAATTTATTTCGTCCCGATAGTCTGTGCGGCAAAAGCGACATATCCACCTAAACTCCCCTCCGATAATATCTATCATGGTCTAAAAGTTTTTACTAATGCCTTGTTCTTCTTAAAAGAATACATGCCTAACCTAGTCATCATTTATTACCTCTCTAATCTTCCGCAGGGTCGGGTTTTATTTATTCGCATATATTGTACATGTGTGTTGCATTTCAATCAATTGTTTTTGCAGAGGCTGATACAAATTCTCTATTTCAATAATGCTTGTCTTTTTTTACCCCAAAATACACCTCCTTTCCGTAATGAATAACCATTCGTATAACAATTAATTTTGCTTCTGCTCTACTGATAGTAACTTGAGTGTTGCATCATCTTGAATCTTGTACAAATAAGTACATTCAGAATGTGTTGTAATTTCTCCAGAAATGTAACTACGTTGATCAACAGAATAGATGATTTCACCATTAACAATATTGGTACTACTTATTAGTTGATAATTCTGTGTTGTCTCAAAATCATCCATCACATAAGTGGCTAAATTAAATTTTGCTAAAGATGTTCTTGATGTCATCTTGCCTTTAAAATCAAACGATAATAAATCCAGATAATTAACAATTGATTGCTGATTAATATAGTGGTTGTATATACCCAAAACATAACCATTGGGGCAATCTATTCTAAAAGCAGGATAAATCTTAAAGAAAGGTACCGGCATCAGTATTTTTTCATATTTACTGTCTAGTGGAACTCTCTCTGGGTTATTCAAAGGGTTGAACCATTCGGCTTGAAACAGCGTATCATATTGTTGGCACCGCATTGAAAACTCGGAAAGGAGCTCGGAAAACAATATGCTATCTTGTGCAAATGTTGTTTCAATTGGATCGGTTCTTCCAGGAAAGTAGTACTTTTGAGCCGATACTGTCGTTACAAACACACTAAAAGAAAATAGAATTGTTATTATTATCTTTTTCATAATTCCTTCGGTTTTTGAATGTGTTAATACCAAGGTTAAAAACTGAATGCGTTAAAGACAGCGCCTGCTTTTCTAGTATAATCGGATGATTTTTTAATAAAACTGGACTGTCTTTCGTTTACTACATCTGGTACGCCATTTATAAATGAGTATTTAAGATAACCTCCCTCTCCAGATTTCGTATAAAGGTAAAACTCACATGATGGAGCATTCTTTCTAATTCCATCAGAAAATGTTTTATCGTCTCCTTTACCTTTGCGATTTGTCGGATCAGATGGTGTTATATTACCATCAGGGTGATTATGAAAGTGTTTACGGAGTTTATCACCGAGTTCAACTGCTCGTTTCGATCCATTTTCATCCCCTTCGTCAGACAGAGATGTAGACAGGTCATATTTCTTCTTATCACCATCCATATAGCCAAGTGCTGTAAATTCATAGCCAAGATTATCCGCGAAAAACTCAAAAGCCTTTTGCGCATCCATCACATCTGAAAATGTATAATATTGATTGTCTTTTAACGAAAAAGAATACCCTTTATGCCCTGTACCAAAAACGTTATTGGAGTTTGAGAGTGTGATTTCTTTCCCTTTATACTTAATCACATCATGTTTTGACGCTCTCTCCCAAGACATTGTACCATCATCAGAGAGTGACCATACGTCTCTCCCGTCAGGGTCTACCAGCTTCACAGGATTCCAAGCGCAGTAGGCATACGGGGAGATGCTCGGATACTTGTCCGCCATCGGGTCGACGCTCAGCCACATAGTCATCAGTTCATGGTCCATGTACCTTGCGCCGAAATAGGTGTATAAGTAGGTAGAGCCATTCGGCATTCCGCTCCTCGGCTCGTCGCCTCGCTCGCTGGCGAAAGGTCCGCGGGACCCTTCTTTCTCCTCGTCGCGTTGCTCACTATCATTTATTATATTCAAAGGTGTTCGCCACCCCTTGCGGGGGCCTTTGTCAGTGAAAGCAACACTGTCTTGTATGCCGTTTTTAGTCATCATCAGTAGGATAACGAAGTTGACGGCCTTTTATTGCCACACGCGCTATTTTGGTTCAGTACATTATTGTTTCGGATTGAAAATCCTTATACTCAATGGGTCTGGATTGCAAATCCAGACCAACGGCATGACACGAACATCCGCGGGGTCGGGTCGAACATCCGCGGGGTCGGGCAATCTGTCGCTCATTTTATTAACACCGCGTTTGCGGAATTAAGGATATCCTAATACTTACGTTTTATATCAATAATTACAGCATATGGATCTTCCCGATAATAGACATTCTCATATATCGCAATAGTAATCATTATTTTGATGCTCTTAACATTACTCTTCATCATTTCATTGAATAATGATTTCGCTTCCTGTAAACATCTATCATGAATACTAATATAGTAATACTTGCAATTGTAACGGAATCCCATTGCAGTATTTGAATTTAACATGATAGATTTATTTATAGCGGCAATTGACGAATCGTTAGCATTTATCGTCGCAATTGAGCTTTTCCCAAAATCTATATATTCCACAACAACGTCCTTTACAGCTACCCCTTTATCAAATTCTAGAGAACAATATATGGTCGAATCGATGTTTTGGGCTATACTTTGTAACGAGAGAGTACAAACGAATAATGTTGCAAATATTATCGTTTTCATGAAATCTTACTTTTTCTTTTTCCTTGATTGACGAACTTGTGTAACTGTATAAGGTCTTGTTGCGTCATGTATTGCATAAAAATTGGGGAACCTTCCTTTACTTTGAATCCTTTTGTTTTCGTAATCTACATACAATCTATTTTGGTCGCTTGTCCCAGCTTCTTCAATACCTGTCGAATTGTCATAAGCAGTAAAATAGTTGCCATTTTCTTCATCATATCCCATTCCGACAATTACAATAAAATGGTCTGTCGTTTTATCTGGATTTTTAGCCCCTTCTCGGTCATCAACACCGACGAATACAGGGATTCCATTTCCCAAGCTAGATTTAATATAATCAACCGCTTTATTAAATTCTGCTTCGTTTGATCCCGTTTTTTCATTATATGGATTAATATTAGTTTTGTCTGCTCCTCCCCCTACAAAATAACCAGCGACACTCATTTGTTCCCTGGCATAAGCATTACAATTCTCCTCAATACCCGGATGATTCCATCCAATGAAGTCGGATTGGGGTATTACAGGTCCAATATTTTTTAATTTTGTTGGTGGATCGTCCATTTCCATTCCGTCCGGATCCACCAGTTTGACAGGGTTCCATGCGCAATACGCATAGGGGCTAATGCTAGGGTACTTGTCCGCCATCGGGTCAACACTCAGCCACATGGTCATCAGTTCGTGGTCCATATACCGCGCGCCGAAATAGGTGTATAAGTAGGTAGAGCCATTCGGCATTCCGCTCCTCGGCTCGTCGCCTCGCTCGCTGGCGAAAGGTCCGCGGGACCCTTCTTTCTCCTCGTCGCGTTGCTCACTATCATTTATTATATTCAAAGGTGTTCGCCACCCCTTGCGGGGGCCTTTGTCAGTGAAAGCAA
>JAEEGI010021346.1_pt1 | contig 12878 bp, 12 predicted proteins | sample 8958751 | NCBI WGS metagenome assembly JAEEGI01 (sample SAMN16246545, study PRJNA631951) | gut metagenome | biome: gut microbiome; feature: rumen; material: KS-attached | host: Bos | place: Iran: Karaj | collected 2018-10 | reverse complement strand
ATCATGCGCACCACATCCCGCACCATCTTCCGATTGGCGGAAGAGCCCTTCAGTTCGATGAACAAATGAATGCGACCTTTGGACGCTTCCAGCATCTCCTCTAAGGTGGCCACCGGATACATCTTGCCGTCCGGACCAAGGACGCGAAGGTGCTTCACTTCCTCTAGGGTCATATCCTGGGCGGTGCGATTTATGCCGGCCACCCGCTGGAAGGTACGATCGTGGTTAACGATATAATGTCCGTCCCGGGTACGCTGAATATCAATCTCGCTTCCACCGGCCCCAAGGGAAATGGCTTCTTCCAAGCCGGCTAAGGTATTCTCTCCCGCCATAATGCCGCCACCGCGGTGGGAAATCACCAGCGCATCCTCCTTCTCCGGAAAAAGATGCCCGAAATTATACAAAATCGTCGTCAGAAGTACAATTAACAATGCAAAAGAAGCAATGATTCGCATGGTCACATGGCGCGGGTAGCGTCTGGACTTCTTATAATCCCATTCCATAATTGCAGGATTGCCCGCAACCACTTCCAGATGATGAATAATTCCATTCAGCTCCAGATACAAAAACGGCACCAACACCAGTGTCGCCACAATCACGTTACCGAGGCCAATCACGAAGATTAGGATATTCAAAAAACGCATCACGCCGGAGGATAGATTCCACTGTCCAATGATAACTGTTGGAATTACAACAGACATAATCAAAATGAGCCAATAGCCCCCAACGTATCCCAAGTACTTCGGCAAAAAATACCGCAGCATCTGACGATAGGTAATCACGCCCCGCACGTGGGACTTCATCTGTAGGAGCATCATGTGGTAGAAGGAAATTAAAAAAATCACCAGAACCACACCCAGGAAGATCAACAGATTCCTGGTGCGCTTATAAACGAAGACACGTATGGGTGCCGGCAGATGAATGCCATTGGCAAAAAGAATCGCCGCCATAATAACCGCTAGGATTCCCGCTAAGAGAATCAGTCCGGCATTCCGCAGATTGAACCGGCTCTTCCGTGGATGAAAAATATCCAACACTTCCCGTGCCAATTCCAACACATCCCGGTTGCTAGGATACAACAGTTCTCTGGTCATGATACGAATGGCGCGCAAGTCCAAGAGCACCAGCACCAGCATCAGAAGAACGAAAAAAGACAGTGCCGGCACTCCGGAAATCGGAACGCCGAGTAATAAACATAGCACTGCCTTGGTTGGAATCTGATATCGCATAATCGTTGGTATGAATTTTTGATATGAGTTCCGTATTCTTTTCATTAGGTAAATTGATTCTTCTCTTCTACATAATAGTAGTCGATTGCTGCCAGCCGCTTCTTGATGTCCTCTTCATCGACATTGTTGCTCTTACAAAAATCCGTCAAACTGGAATAACGATCACGAAGATTCATGTTCACAACACTGAGTAACATCACCGGGTCCAAAGGTAAATTCATAAATACATCGGTCCTTACTACTTATACTTCATCGATGGCTTTGCCGATGTCATGTCGCATGTACTTGTTGGCAAAGTCAATCCATTCGGTAGCTTCGTAGGCCTTGGCACGAGCGGTCTTCAGGTCAGCACCCTTGGCGGTTACACCAAGCACACGACCTCCGTTGGTCACAATCTCTCCCGCTTCATTCAGAGCTGTTCCTGCATGGAAACAGAAGAAATTCTCGTTATCAAACTTCTCGAAACCGGTAATCGGATAACCCTTCTTGTAAGATACCGGATAACCCTCGGAAGCAAGTACTACACATACTGCCGCATTATCCTCGAACTCCAACTTCAGGGAATCCAACTTGCCATCTACGCAAGCTTCCATTACGTCTATAATATCATTTTTCATGCGCGGAAGCACTACCTGGGCTTCCGGATCGCCGAAGCGGGCATTGTACTCTAAGACCTTCGGGCCGTCCTGGGTTAACATCAATCCGAAGAAAATAACCCCCTTGAACTCTCTGCCCTCTGCAGCCATAGCGTCTACCGTCTTCTGGTAAATGTGCTCCTTGCAGAATGCATCCACTTCCGGAGTGTAGAACGGACTTGGGGAAAAAGTTCCCATACCGCCGGTATTTAAGCCGGTATCCCCGTCTCCTGCACGCTTGTGATCCTGTGCGGAGCTCATAATCTGAATGCTCTTGCCATCCACAAAAGAAAGTACGGAGACCTCGCGACCGGTCATAAACTCCTCAATGACCATATGGTTGCCGGCATCGCCGAACTTCTTGTCTTCCATGATTTCCTTCACGCCGGCCTTGGCCTCTTCCAAGGTGTTGCAAATCAGTACACCCTTACCCAGAGCCAGTCCGTCTGCCTTCAATACGATTGGCATCTTGGCCGTCTCTAAGTATGCAAGAGCCTTCTGCGGATCATCGAAATTCTCATAAGCTGCGGTAGGAATGCCATACTTCTTCATCAAATCCTTGGAAAAAGCCTTGCTTCCTTCCAGAATCGCTGCATTCTTACGAGGACCGAAGACCTTCAAGCCCTCTGCTTCGAAGGCATCTACGATACCGCCAACCAATGGATCGTCCATTCCGACAATGGTAAAATCCACGCCCTGCTCCTTGGCAAACGCAACAAGCTTATCGAACTCCATTGCGCCGATTGGGGCACAGGAAATCTTCTTGCCGGGAACCTGCATAGTTGCAATACCTGCATTGCCCGGTGCACAAATAATCTCATCCACGCGGGAGGACTTGGCCACTGCCTGACAAATGGCATGCTCTCTTCCGCCGCTTCCAATGACTAATACTTTCATGTTTTCCCTCTTTTTTACAATATTTCTAAGTAATCTTTTTCTTATAATTCGGACACCACTGCATGACCATCCACCACCTGCACTCTGTTATGTGCAATGAGCTGGATTGCCTGTGGCAGTAGCTTCCATTCCGCCTGTTCCATCACGCGACGCTGCAAAAGCTGTGGGGTATCGCCCTCTTCCACTGCAACCGCCTTCTGTAAGATGATTGGGCCGGTGTCTGTTCCTTCATCTACAAAATGCACTGTAGCGCCGGTTACCTTAACTCCGCGAGATAACACGCCTTCATGCACTTTCAATCCGTAATACCCGGTTCCACAAAAAGCCGGAATCAAGGATGGATGAATGTTAATAATCCGATTGCGATATGCCTGAATCATCTTCGTTGGAATTACAACAAGGAATCCTGCCAACACAATCAAGTCCGCACCGGTCTCTTCCACCGCTGCAAGCAGCGCATCATCATAAGCTGCACGATCCGGAATCTCTTTTCTGGAGACACAGACTGCCTTGATTCCTGCATTGCGGGCACGCTCTAGCGCGTATGCATCCGCATTGTTGGAGATGACTGCCACAATCTGGGTGTCGGTAATGGTTCCGTTTGCAATGGCGTCAATGATTGCCTGTAAATTGGTACCTCCGCCGGATACCATAACTGCAATTTTTAACATAGGCCGCTCCTCGCAATTACACCAAATCAACGCCCTTGTCGCCGGCAACGATCTCACCTACGACAAATGGAGTATCTCCGGTAGAACGAATGGCTTCCATGGTTGCATCTACATCGGAAGGATTGACTGCGATTACCATTCCAAGGCCACAGTTGAAGGTGTTGTACATCATCTCTTCTGCGATGTCACCGGTCTTCTGTAACAATGGAAAAATCGGAGGCATATCATAGGAATCCTTCTTAATCACAGCACGTACACCGTCATGCAGCATACGCGGTACGTTCTCATAGAATCCACCACCGGTAATGTGGCTGCATCCATGGACACGAACGCCGGCATCCTTAATGGCCTTCATGGCCTTCACATAGATGCGAGTTGGACGAATGAGGGCCTCTCCAAGTGTCTCGCCCAATTCGTCATAGTAAGTATTCAAGGACTCTTCCGTCATCTCGAAGACCTTACGTACTAGGGAAAATCCGTTGGAATGCACACCGGTAGATGCCATACCAATGAGCACATCGCCTGCTGCAATCTCTTCGCCGGTAATGATGTCCTTCTTGTCCGCAACACCAACAGCGAAGCCTGCCAAATCGTAATCATCTTCCGGCATCAATCCCGGATGTTCTGCGGTCTCACCACCAATCAATGCACATCCGGACTGCTTGCATCCCTCTGCCACTCCGCTGACGATGGTTGCAATTTTCTCCGGGTAATTCTTACCGCATGCAATATAATCTAAGAAGAATAACGGCTCGCCGCCGGCACATGCTACGTCGTTGACGCACATTGCTACGGCATCAATTCCGATGGTATCGTGCTTGTCCATAAGGAAGGCCAGCTTCACCTTGGTTCCGCAGCCGTCGGTACCGGACAACAGTACCGGCTCTTCCATCTCCTTGATCTTCGCAAGGGAGAAAGCTCCGGAGAATCCACCAAGTCCGCCTAGTACTTCCGGACGCATGGTTCCCTTTACAAACTTCTTCATTAACTCCACTGATTCGTAGCCGGCTTCAATGTCTACGCCGGCGTTCTTGTAATCCAATCCCATGTTTTACCTTTCTTTTCTTTACAATAATTCTATAAAAACGCCTTATATCCTTCTGTCTGAAGTTTCTCGTCCTTGGCTACTACTGCGTCCTTCAGCTCGGCGCTATAGTCCTTGAGCTTCTGCAGTAACGCTTCATCACCGGTTGCAAGAATTTTGGCTGCCAAGATACCTGCGTTTTGGCCTCCGTTGATAGCGACAGTGGCTACCGGTATTCCGGATGGCATTTGTACAATTGAGTATAGGGAATCTACGCCGCCAAGATCTGACGTCTTCATTGGGATGCCGATGACCGGCATTGGAAAAATTGCAGCACACATGCCCGGCAGATGAGCTGCCTTGCCTGCTCCTGCGATAATGACCTTATAACCTCGGGACTCCGCTCCCTTAGCATAAGTGAAGAACTCTTCCGGTTCTCTGTGTGCTGAGATGATGTTCATCTCATAGGAAATTCCGAACTTGTCCAGAATCTCTGCGGCTTTTGCCATTACGGGCATATCAGAATCACTGCCCATGACGATACCTACTTGTGCCATTGTTACTCCTTCTTTTCTTTACAATATTTTATTTTCATGGTGCAAAAACACCAGTGAAATCATAGCATACCGCCGGACTAAGCGTCCAGCGGTTTATTTAACTCCTCACAGCCATCCACAACGAAACGACCGTCCTTGATAATCGGTAACTTACGTCCGTCGGAACATAAGACTTCAATCAATGCCAGCTCGTCGTATGGAAGGGTGATATCCGTATGACAATTGAAATATGCTTTGGACATATCCTCCTTACGAAGGATGGAGCAGGAATTCTCCTTGGCAATGATTTCCTTACCGTTCGGATTGAAGGTGTGAACCTCTTCCTCCTGGGAATAGCAGGTATCACCCACAGCAAAGTGTGGACCGGTCTTCTCCGCTATCAAGATCGGCAACTTATCTGCAATTCCGTACTTGCGGGCCATGGTGTATGCCGTGGTATTGGTACCGATGGCAAACTCACCGATTGGCAGGGTATCATGCTTGTACAAAACATTATCGAAAATGTATTTTTTGTTCTCTTCCTCGGTAGCAAAATTGGTACAGGTGTAATCTGTAATCTTGCCGTCCTTGAAGTGAATCTCCAGATTCTCGTAAGAATACTCACCAAGATAAACCTGGCTAACATGAAGGACACCTTCCGTGCCTTCCAAAACCGGAGAGGTAAAAACTTCTCCTACCGGAATGTTCACGTCTGCCACGCAGTTCTCGAAGATGGTCTCTTTTTCCGGATCATTCAAAGGATGCAATACCACGGTAATATCCGTCTTGTTCGCGCCTGCGCCCTTCACATGGACACGCTCGCCCTGATCTAACAGGTCAATGATCTTCTGCTGCATTTCCTGGTACATCTTGTAATCCAAGGTGTTGATTTTTACCGTCTCAGCAAAAATCTCCTCGAACTTCTCACCGATGCATGGAAGCGGATACGCAATGATGGTAAAGCTTCGCTCCTCACCCGGAATGTAGGAATAGGTAATCTGGGAAGACTCGGACATATCGTATACGTTCAGCTCGTTCTGGTCCTTGGTATACTGATACTTCTCGGCCTTATTCTTCGGATCGAACTTCGGCTCACCGAAGACTTCGATGACTGCTGGGCCACCGTGCTTCTTGGCCTTATCCTTGTTTTTCTCGAAGGAATCCTTCAAGACTTCCAAGCGACGCTCTACGAAGCGCTTGTCGTAATAATAGCCCTTATCATCCTTGTGGTCATAGTCGAACTGCTTGTTCACTGCAGTTCCGTAAACACCGCGCTTGCGGCCACGACCGGTTGTGCTAAGAACCGCCTCACGGTACATGGTGGACTCTAAGCCCATCTCCTTGAAATTCTCTACCGCCTTGCGAACCACGCGCTCCATACCGATTGGGAACTCTACGTTCACGGTATGCTTCTTATGAAGCGGCTTGCCGGCCACTTCGAATCCGATGCGATAGCCCTCAGTATAAGTGGAAGCCATGGAATCAATCTCTTCCTGTGGCAAGCTGTTGATGAAGGCAGCCAGCTTACGCTCGTTGTCGCTGATATAGGAACCATACTGGTACAAATAGCAAGGGTCGCTAAAATCACTCTGCATTACAATATTGCGGAAGAAATCATAATCCTCGTCGATAAAAGAAATGGTGCGCTCGGACACGATGACTTCGGAATTATCATGATAGAACCAATAGATGGCATCCTTCACGTCTGCGATGGCATCACGGGTTAACTTCACATCGCCGGTCTCGGCACAGTCCTGCTCGATGCAGCCGTAGATCTGGACGTAGAGCTCACACCACATCACAATCAAATCCAGTCTGCCCTCAGCCAGCCATGCATTCATTGCCATCATGTCTGCATATACGGCGGATATAATACCGCCCAAATCCTCGCCCAAGTCCGCTACGGCCTTAGCCGGATTCAAATAACTCTTATCATAATTCTCCGGAAGCATGTGGAAGTACAGCTTCTTCTGGATATTTTTCCAGTCTTCCTCGGAAGCGGAGAACTTCTTCTCTCCGTGATAATAAGAATTGTAACGATAGATGCTACGTACGTAGTCTGTTACTTCTTTGAAAAAAGGTACGAATTCCGCCGGAATTGCATCTGCATCCGGAATCTGCGGAATACGCTCATGTAATAAGTCCAGTCGCTCCAATAAATCCTTGGATTCCTGATAAAAAAATGTGTCTCTCATCGTCTCTCCTATCCAATTACCAAACCGGCTACGTAGATGCTAATCCATACTACGAATGCGATAGACGGAACAATCAGTCCCATCAGTCTGGATTGCTTGTTGTATGTCTGATCACGGAAAATTCCCGCTCCCACGAAAAAGCTTACCATTGCGGCAAGCATGGCCATAAAACTAATTCCACCGGCCAGTGGAGGTGTGTTCCCGGCAACGGAAACCGACCACAGCAAGATGCCAACGCAAATTACAAGAGAACCGCCTGCTACACCTGCTGCCACATAGGCCTTGGTGGAAAAAGGCTTCTTCGGCTCTCCGGTATTCCGCCTTTTTCTTCTATTCATGTGTTACGCTCCTATAGATTAGATTTCCCAGGCGAAACAGTCCGTATCCAAGGACCGTTCCCAAGGTGTTCAAAATGACATCGTCCACATCACAACTGCCCAGTCCGGTCTGTAACTGGATCACTTCCACAACCGCACTAAACAGACAGCCCATCAGAAGTATGATGGCCGGATGATGTTCTTCCTTCCTCCAAAACAGTGGAACTAAGAATCCAAAGGGAACAAATAACAACACATTACCCAGCAGGTTCAAAAGTACCGCCGGCATCCCCAGCTGGTCAGCGTAGAGGATGTACCTGCGAATCTCATGGAACGGAATCAGGTTATACTCCATGGAGTGACTGCCGTCCCGGCCTAAGGCTTCGGCAAAAAACAACCCGTAAGCCAGTATGCCAAGATAAACGGCAAATACCACAATTTTTAGTATGAACTTATTCCTGTGCTCCGTACTCTTCGTAATATGCATCAATTGCTTCCTTCAACTTATCATCTATGATAATCTCGCCCTTGTAAGGCTTGTTGTATAAACATTCAACAACGTCAGCCATAGTAACAATGGCTGTGGTCTCCATGCCGAACTCCTCGCTAATCTCGCGAAGTGCGCTCTTGGTCCCCTGTCCACGCTCCATGCGGTCAACGGATACTACCAATCCTAACACATCCACATCGCCCTGTGCCTTAATAATCGGATAGGTCTCGTGGATGGAAGTGCCGGCAGTGGTTACGTCCTCAATAATGATGGCGCGGTCTCCGTCCTGCATTGGGCTTCCAAGAAGAATTCCCTTGTCGCCGTGGTCCTTCACTTCCTTACGATTGGAGCAATACTTAATGTCCTTGCCGTATTCCTGACTAATGGCAATGGTGGTTGCTACGGTCAACGGAATACCCTTATAAGCCGGTCCGAATAACACATCGAAGTCGGTGCCGAACTTGTCGTTAATAGCCTTGGCATAATACTCACCAAGCTTGGCAAGCTGTGCTCCGGTACGATAGAATCCCGTATTAACAAAAAACGGGGTCTTGCGTCCGCTCTTGGTTACGAAGTCTCCGAACTTCAAAACCTGGCAATCGATCATAAAGTGAATAAACTCTTCCTTATACTGTTCCATGGATTCCTCCTAATTCATAACGCATTATAACATAAAACCTAGTGTACCGCCCCAACAATATCAGCTACCGATGAGATGCCCTTGCGATCCAAGTAAGCTTCCATCCCTTCGATGATATCGATGGTGGCATGTGGATTGTAAAAATTCGCTGTACCGACAGAAACGGCGCTGGCTCCGGCAAGCATCATCTCTACCGCATCCTGCCAGGTAGCGATACCGCCCATACCGATAATCGGAATGGAGACCACCTGTGCCGTCTGGTAAACCATACGTACCGCAATCGGATGTACTGCAGGTCCGCTCATGCCGCCGGTCTTATTGGCCAATAAGAAACTCTGTCGCTCCACGTCAATCTTCATACCGGTTAAGGTATTGATCATGGAGAGTACATCTGCTCCGCCGGCTTCTGCCGCCTTGGCAATCTCGGTAATGTCCGTTACATTTGGGCTTAACTTCATAATAATTGGCTGTTTGGCTTCCTTCTTGATGGCCTTGGTAATCTCTTCCACCATCTTGGGATTGGTGCCAAAAGCAATGCCGCCTTCCGATACGTTAGGGCAGGAAATATTGATTTCCAACAAATCCGCACTGCTCTCCTGCAGGCGACGTACCACGTTCAAATATTCCTCGGTACTATGACCGCAGACGTTAACGATTTTTACCGTATCATAATCCTCTAAGAATGGAAGGTCCCGCTCCAAAAAGGTATCAATACCAGGGTTCTGAAGTCCGATGGCGTTCAGCATACCGCCGGCAACCTCTGCAATACGTGGGGTAGCATTACCGGTCCAGGGATGATCCGCAACACCCTTGGTGACCACTGCACCCAAACGGTTCAAATCTACATATTCACTGTATTCCATGCCACTTCCAAAGGTTCCGGATGCGGTCATGACTGGGTTTTTCAGTGTGATTCCCCCTAAGGTTACTTTCATATCTGCCATTAGAGAATCACCTCCCTTGCTTCGAATACCGGTCCATCCTTACAGATACGCTTGTTGTGCACCTTGGAATGGTCATCCACATCCTTGGTCTCACAAACACAGCCAAGGCATGCACCCACACCGCAGGCCATACGCTCCTCCATGGAGACGTAGCATGGAATGTTTTTCTCTTCCGCTAAGGCTTTTAACGCACGAAGCATTGGCTTCGGGCCGCAGGAATAGATCACATCCAAGTCAATGTCATTCTCACGGATGGCATCTACAACGGTACCATGGGTTCCAAGGCTTCCATCGTCTGTTGCAATTACAACAGTTGCTCCCGTTTTTTCAAACTCTTCCAAAAGGAAAGTCTCCGCCGTACGATAACCAAGCACTACCGTACACTTTCCTTCCATGGCCTGTGCCAATCCCAGCATCGGAGGAACTCCAACACCGCCGCCAACCAGCACCGGATGAGTGGCTTCCACCTGGGTAAATCCATTCCCCAGCGGTCCAAGAAGGTCAATGGTTGCTCCCGTATCCAGCTTGGAAAATGCCTTGGTTCCTTCTCCTACCACACGATACACGAAGGTTAACTCCGACGCCTTGGTATCAATGTGGCAAATGCTAATCGGTCGTGGCAGAAGATGTCCACTGTCTTTCATATACAAGTTGCAAAACTGTCCCGGAACTGCGCTCATTGCTGCTTCACAACGTACTACCAGGCGAAAAATATCGTCGGTCAGCTGTGCATACTCCGTTACAATTCCTGTTTCTCTTCTTTTCATACAATACCTCGAAAAAATCTAACTTATGCCAGAGCGCCGTTGATATCGGCAATCATATCCTCTACGGCCTTGCGGCTGGCATCCGCATAATTTGCTGCACCAAACTGTGCATACTCTTCCTTCTTATAAGCTGCGATAATGCCGCGGGAAGAATTTACGATGGCGCCAAGTCCATCTTCGTTGAAGAAGTGAACCAAATCCTTGCCCTGGCCTCCCTGCGCACCGTATCCCGGTACTAAGATCACAGCCTTTGGCATAATCTTACGAAGGGCTGCTCCCATCTCCGGATAGGTGGCGCCTACCACAGCACCTACGTTACTGTAGTCGCCGTCCATGGAGGTTAATCCCCACTCTGCAACCTTCTCGCCGACGATTTCGTAGAGTGGCTTGCCATCTACTAAGCGATCCTGGAACTCGCCGCTGGATGGATTGGAGGTCTTTACCAGGACGAAGATGCCGCGGTCGTTGGCATTACATACGTCGATGAACGGCTTCACGCCATCACTTCCAAGGTAAGGATTTACCGTTACGATATCCTCATCAAATGGAGTAAAAGTATTCGCTCCTACCTGGATGGTTCCGATATGGCCGGTTGCATAGGCTCCGGAAGTAGATCCAATGTCGCCGCGCTTAATATCACCGATGACTACCAGTCCCTTCTCGTGGCAGTAATCTACGGTCTTCTTATAAGCCACAAGGCCCGGAATGCCGAACTGCTCATACATGGCAATCTGTGGCTTCACTGCCGGAATCAAATCGTAGGTTGCGTCCACAATCCCTTTATTAAACTGAAAGATTGCCTCCGCTGCTCCTTCCAGTGTCTCTCCGCACTCTGCGTACGCCTTATCCAAAATATGCTGCGGAATATAACTCAACATTGGGTCAAGTCCTACTACGATTGGGGCGTGCTTTTCCTTAATCTTTTGGTTCAGTCTCTGAATCATCGTTTCTCTCCTGTTTTCTAAACTTTCTTTTCTATCTATGTCCCTCGCCCGAGCCTACGACTACGCTGTATGACACATTTTCCCGCGAGGTCGCTCTCGCTATCGGTTCAAGCGTAGCAGATACTACAAAGCTCTGCTTCGCAGACCTTTTAGTACTGACGCTTTCACAGACTCGCTACAGAAAATATGTCATACAGCTTGTCTTGGCAGGGCGTCGGTATCGTAAGCATTGATTGTTATCCTGTATTCTCTGTAGCGTGCCTGTCGAGGCGTCGGTACTTGAAATCACGCAGTGATTTCTTAGTATCCGCTACGTCGAGACCGGAAGCGCGAGCGATCACGCGGGAGAATACAGGGGTAACAAGAAATGCGTATTATATTTGGTAAGTAACGCACCCAGCAAGGATGGTTGCGACAACCTGTCCGGTGACGCGGCGTCCTTCGTATGGCATGTTGGTGGACTTGCCATGGAAGTCGGCAGCATGGATTTCGTAGGTGGCGTTCGGGTCGAAGATCACCACGTCGGCGACCTTGCCGACAGAGATGTCACCACGGTCGATATCGAGGATACGAGCAGGGTTGTAGCTCATCTTCTCGATCATCTGCATCGGGGTAAGATAACCGCCGAGGACGAGTTCCGTGTAGGTAAGTGCTGCGGCTGTTTCGACGCCGACGATTCCAAATGGCGCCTTGGTGAAGTCTCTGGACTTCTCTTCGGCGGTATGTGGTGCATGGTCGGTGGAGATGACTTCTAGGATGCCATCTGCCAGGCCACGGCGTAATGCTTCACGGTCTTCCGCAGTACGAAGCGGCGGGTTCATCTTGTAATTGGAATCTGCTGCAGATGGGATATCGTCTTCACACAAGGTAAAGTGATGCGGGCAGACCTCTCCGCTGACCTTGATTCCCTTGGCCTTACCGTCGCGAATCAACTCCACAGATTCCTTGGTGGAACAATGGCACAGGTGTAATGTTGCACCGGTCTCTTCCGCCACCATAATATCTCTGGCTTCTATAATATTTTCAACTGCATTGGAAATTCCACGAATACCCAAGGCCTCGGCCTTCGGTCCGGCGTTCATAACGCCACCATCAACAAGATTAATATCTTCACAATGAGAAAGTACCGGGATATGATGTGCCGCTGCAACTCTCAGCGCTTCCCGGAAAAGATTTGTATTCATAACAGATTTGCCGTCCTCGCTCATAGCGGGAATACCGGCGTCAATCATACCCTCTAGATCAGAGAGTTCTTCGCCCTTCATACCATGGGTCATAGCGCCCACCTGAAGAACATTACACAGGCCTACCTGCTTCGCTTTGTCGTGAACATAATTCACAACTTCCGGACAATCCACCACCGGATTGGTGTTCGGCATCGCACATACTGTGGTATATCCGCCGTGAGCCGCTGCCCGAGAGCCGGTCTCAATATCTTCCTTGGCTGTCTGTCCCGGTTCACGAAAATGCACATGCATATCAATCAATCCCGGTGCCACGTAACAGCCGGTGGCATCAATCACAGTCGCGTCTGCTGCTGTAATGGATGGAGCCATTTTGGAAATAGTATCCCCTTCAATAAGCAGGTC
>JAEEGI010021345.1_pt1 | contig 12878 bp, 6 predicted proteins | sample 8958751 | NCBI WGS metagenome assembly JAEEGI01 (sample SAMN16246545, study PRJNA631951) | gut metagenome | biome: gut microbiome; feature: rumen; material: KS-attached | host: Bos | place: Iran: Karaj | collected 2018-10 | reverse complement strand
AACAATAACATTAATAATAATAATAATAATAATAATAATAATAATAATAATAATAATAATAATAATAATAATAATAATAATAATAATAATAATAATAATAATAATAATAACAATAATGATAATAATTTTAATAATAATAATTTATTTCAAAATAACAATAATAATTGTTTTGCTTTTCAAAATCCTTTAAATAATAATAGTAATCAATATTTAGATGGGGTTCAAACACAAAATTTTCCTTCAATAAATATTATACCAGAATCAATAAATTCCGATGCAATATCATTTATAAGAAGTTATCAAAAATGTTATGGCTTTTTTCCTGGAATTTATAATTATATAATTCCTTTTTATTATAATTTATCTTTTCCAAATTATAACCACCAAAATTTTAATAATAATATTTCATATCTTAGAAATTTTTATAATAATAATTATAATAAATATAATATTTTCAATAGGAATAATAACTATAATATTAATAATCTATATAATAATTATTATAATTACAAACTATTTGATTCTAAAATTCTTAATTTAAATAACGATAGAAAGCCTGAAATTGAAAAATTGAATTATATAAAAAAAGAGAATAAGAAAAAAGAAAGTGAATTATCTGATGAAACTTTAGAATTATTTTTAAAAGACATTAAAAAGAATAAAGAAAGAAATAAAGATATTTCTAATTATTTTGACTTTCAAATCTCAAAACAATATATTAAAAATAAAAAAAGAAAAAAAAAATTAGAAAATTTTTATAAACAAAATCAATACGCTTTAAATAATAATTCATTAAAAAATATTCAATATATATCTTCTAATTCAAAAGATAATTCAAATGAAAATAGTGAAATTCAAACTTTTAATAATAATAACAATGAAAGAAATATTCCATTTATTGAAAAAGAAAATATGACTCCAAAAAATTTATTTTCAGAAAAAAAAAATATTATTGAAAATAAACCAATTATATCAAATATTTCAGATAGTAAAAAATTTGAAAATTCAGAAAAAAAAAATGAAATGAATAGTTTTATTTCCAATAATAATGAAGATTTCTTATCAGCAAAAAATAACAATAATAAGAAAGAAAATTCTAAAATAATTAATAATAAAGAAAATGAAATGAAAAATGGAAATAATGATATTATAGAAAATGAAAATTTATTTTTTAAAGAACATTTTGAAGAAAATAATAATATACCAATTTGTACAAAATATAAATTATATCCCCCAATTGAAAAATTATGTGCTTTAAGAGAAAACGAGTTAAAAAATATAAATAATTTTTCAATATTTGATGAAGAAAAAGATATTATTATTTCATTTTTAAATCCAGTTAATTTAAATTATGTAAATATTGATGAATTAAATATTTGTGTAAATTATGATTTTTCAATTAATAATTTTGACCCTGATTGTCCTTTAAAAAAAATTTTAGGTCCTGTATCAATTGATATTTTAAATACATTTATAGAAGATGAGAATGATAAATTATTAAATATATATTTACATAAATTTAAAACAAACAATTACGAATATAATAAGGATGAAAAGATTTTAAGTTTATCGTCAGATTTAAGAAAAATAATCAAATAAAAATAATTTTTTTAATCAAAATATAATAGATTATTCATATATATATTTTTAAAAATTTCTATTTATAAATATTATATAAAATTTATAAAAAACTTTTTTAATAATTTAAGATTTTATACAATATTAAAAATTCATATTATTAAATAAATAGAAAAATCCCATAAAAAAATCTCAAAAAAAAAGTAAAAAACTATAAAAATTATCTACATTAAAAAACCCATATTACCAAAATTAATTTCCAGTAGGACTTCTAGGTCTACTAAGTGAAACTTCTAAATTATTTAAAGCCTCATCAATTTCTTGTCTAGTTTGAACTAAAACATCTTCAATATGATCACCTTTGGCAAGAATAGCTTTTAATTTTTGATCTCTATCAACAACACCTTCTAATTCCTGCATTAATTTTTGATTAGTTTCAGTTAAAAACATAATATGAGCTTTATATTTGTCAATATCATTATTTGCTCTTCCTTTATCATTACTTAACTTTTCAACATTAGCATTTAATATAACTATATCATTGCTCATTTTTTTAATATCGTTTATTTTTTCTTTTAAAATATTATCTAATCTTTCTGCTTTATCTTGATATTCATCATGTAATCTTTTTTCATTTTGTAAAGCATTTGAAGTTGAATTTAATTCATTTTGAGTTCTTGTTAAATTATTTTGAGTATCTTGTAATTGAGCATCTAATCTATTTATTGCTTTATTTGCATCATCTAATTGTTTACATGTTGCATTTAAATTTTCTTGAGTTGATTTTAATTTATTTGAAGTATTTTTTAAATCATATGAAGTATTATTTAATTTATCTAATATGTTTTTTTTATCATTTTCTAAATTATTTATTATTCTATCTTGGTCTTCACATTGTTTACTTAAATTATTTATATCATCATTCATTTTTTGAATATTATTTTCATTTTTTAATTTAGTATCTGATAAAAGAGAAATAGCTTTTTCATTTTCATGTTTTTCTTCAGTTAATTTTTCTATTATTTCGTCTCTTTCATTTAAAGCATATTTTAATTGTTCAACTTCAGAATTTCTTGCTTCAAGACTTGCAAATAAATTATTATTATCATTAAATAAAGTTTTATTTGTTGCTAATTTTTCATTTAATGTGTTTTGAAGGTTTTCAAGTTCAGTTTGTAAATCTGATATTATTTTATTTGATGTTTCTGTTTTTTGCTTTAATTCATATTCTAATCTCATTTTTTCCTCATTTAATATAGAAGCGTCGTTTGATAAAGATTTAAATTTTGTTTGAAGTGCTTCGTAACTTTTCTGGTTTTGTTCTAAATCAAATATTTGAGATTTTAATTGTGATATTAAATCTCTTTCGGATGGGTTTCGTAAATCCATGTTTGAGGATATGTTTAAGTTTTGGTTAGAATACATGTTTTGGGAAAGGTTTGACATTTCTTTTTTTATGAATTAATTTTTTTTGAACTATGAATAAAAATATAATTGAAAGAAGGATTAATAAAAAATAATTAAATAAATATAGAAATAAAAACTAATTTTTATTTATTAATATTATTTCAAAATATATAAAAAATATAATTATTAACTATAGTTAAGAAAGTAAAAATAGATGAATGAAAACAAAAAATTGATTTATGAAAAATAATAAAATAACTGTTGATTAAATTTATTGTTCCAAAAAATAAAAAAAGACACAACTAAACAAAAAATTTTTATTAATTTAAATAAACCTGAAATTATCGTCAAATTTCCCTTGTTCCCTTGTATAACTATTAACATCAACAATAGAGCATGGAATATGATAATTGTTAGGAGCAGGATTGCCATTATCCTTATATTTCAATCTCTTCTCTTTTCCAAATTTAATATTATTACTATGTTTCCTCTTAACAATAGGATTATAAGTTCCAGCTCCTGGGAAATTTTCTCTTTTTATTTTTTTTAACTCATCATCTCTTTTACTAGTTCCAATTTTCCAAGAAGGATCCTTAGTATAAATATAATTATTATATAAATCATAATTACCAACACCAGGAACTTCCATTTTCCCAGAAACAATTTTATATTTTCCTCTCAAAGTATATTTTGGTCCTTCTGGATTTCTATTTCTTAAATTATATTCTCCAACTCCTGGAGTATTATTAATATTATATAATTTTGGTCTTTGTGATGTTCCTATTCTCCAAGAAGGAGTTTTTGGTCTTTTAGAACTATAAAATTCACTCACAGTATAATTATTTGGAGCTGGTAATTTATCATCAATTTCATATAATTTTTTTCTTTTTGCTGTTCCTATTTTATATGAAGGATACTTCTTTTTTATTACTTTATAATCTGGATCATATTTTGGCCCTGGATATGAATTATATAATATATTTGGTCTTCCATATGGACTTATTGTTATTTTTTTACCATCTTCACCAAAATCTTTTCTTATATTATAATTGGCTGGTCCTGGATAAGAACTTTTACCAAAATGTTCGATTTTTTCTCCTTTTTTATTTTTTAATATTTTCTCTTCCATTCTTCCATCTTTAGGAAAAGAAATTTTAGGAGCATTATCACCTAAATTATTCCTAATATCATATTTAGGCCCAGGACTAATATTATTATAATAATTTTTTAATTTCTCATCTTTAGTAAAATTTATTTTAGGAGCTTGTTTACCAGGTTCTTCTCTAGTATTATATGATGCTGGTCCTCTTGATGGAGTATCTTTATATGATATATCTTTTCTTTCTGTCCCAAATTTTGTTGTTGGAACTTGTAAAGATGAACGAAGGTTATATCTTCCTACTCCTGGTGTTGTTCCATCATCTTGAGCATAATCTGAATCTTTTTTTTCCTTTTTTTCCTTTTTTTTGTTTTTTTTATTTATTTTTTGAGATTCTAATAAATTCTTATTTTCATTATTTGGATTTTCTAAATTATCACCTTGAAAATTACCTTCATCAAATTTAAACATATTTTTATTTTGCTTTGGTTGTGATGTTTGTGGTCTCTCTCCTGGTTTGTATTTTTTCCCTTTTCGAGGAACTACACCACTTGTTTTTCCAAAAGAATATTGAGGAGCTGTTGGTTTTACACTTGAGTAATTATATTCTTTTTCTGAATAATATTTTTCTGGACCTGGAGTAGAGTAATCTTTATTATTTTTTTTCGAACAATTTGATGGTTTCATTATTTTCCATTGAGGATACCTTTTTAATTCTGGCTCTTTATTTGGATTATATGTTCCTGGGCCTGGTGTTGAGAATTTTTCAAAAAATTGAGATACTTTAAATCCACTACTAAAGGAAAATGAAGGAAGGTAGGTAAATCCACTCATTTTTTAATGTTAGTTTTAATTTTTTGTTAAATTATTTAAATTAATTAAAAAAATGGAGAAAAATTCAAAAAATCAAAAAATAAATAAAGAAATGTTAAAAGAATTCTTAGAAAAAGAGAAAGAAAAAAATATCTTAATCCACCAATTAGTAATAAAATTTTTAATAGTAGTAATAATAATATTATTTATATTCATTATTATATTCAAATATAAAATATATGATATAAAAACTTACATAAAAATATTATCAAAAAGTATAGAAGATTATCTTTTACAGAATGAAGATATTATAAATAAAATAAATAAACATGCAGTAAATTTATTTACATCAACATTAGTAAATAAACATTTATTGACAACTACTTTAAAATCACCTTCAGAATTTAATTTAATTACTGAATGGATAGGAATAAATAGAGGAATATATTTATGCTATAAAGGAACTTTTGATGGAGATAATTATGAATCTTTTAATGATTTTTGTGATAAAAATGAAATATTAATTATTGTCGTTCAATTAAAAAATGGAAAAAGAATAGGAGGATTCAAAAGCAAAAATGATGAAAAAAATAATATAATTAAAGATTCTAAAGCTTTTCTTTTTAATATTAATACTAAAAAACAATTTCATGTTAATAATATTGAAAATTCAATTATTTTTAGTAAAGAAACCATTATTTCTTTTGGTGAAGATTTAGTTATTAAAAATGATTATTTAAAAAATAATAATTCTTATTCAAAATTTCCATCATCTTATGGAAATAATAATGATTCTATTTTAGATTTTTGTGGAGACAGTAAATTGGAAATTTTAGAACTTGAAATTTTTAATATTTTGGATTATTAAGATTTTAGGGTGGAGTATTATATTTTTATTTTAATTATTTTCTTTTTTTTTTTGTATTTTTTCATAATAAATTTTTTTAATTAATAAATGTCATCAGAAAGACAATTTAATAAAAGTTTCGTAAGTTTAAATTTAAAAAAAAACAGAAAAAAAACAGAGGAGAACGAGAAAAATAATGAAAAAAACGATAAATTAGGAACTTTAATTAATCAATTAAAAAGTAGTACATTTCAAATAGAAAATATGACAAATTCAATGTTAGGACAAATCCCTTTGACTCAAAGTAGAACAATTCCAAATAATGAATCAAATATAAATACAAATATAAATTTTAATAATAATCTTCAAAATATGAATAATACATATGCTTCAAGCATGAATAATTTTAATTTATATAACACTAATTATAATTTTAATAATTTACAACCATCAAATTTAAATTCAGATAATTTTAAGTTTAAAGCTTTTTCACAAATAGTAGATAATAATCCACAAAATTATTATGATAATGATATTGATACAAAAATAGATTTTAAGATAATCAATTATTTTCAATTTCAATCAAAGAATTTACCAGAAATAAAAGAATTGAATGAAAGTAATTTTGATGAAAAGAAAATTGAGGAAATAAATAAAGAAAAAGAAGAAAATGAAAAATTAAAAAAAGAAATTGAAACAATAAAAAAATTACGAGAAGAACAAGAAAAAATAAACAAGGAAGAAGATGAAAAATTAAAGAAACAAAAAGAAGAAAATGAAAAAATTAATAATGACGAAGAAATAATGGTATCTCAAAAAATTATTGATGATTATGAAAATGAAAATTATATTGGGTTAATGGAAGAAGAAGAAAGATTAGAAAAAGAAATAATAGAAAAAGAGAAATTAGAAAAAGAAAAAAATAGAAGAATAAAAAAAGAAAGATTAGAAAAAGAAAGAAAAGAAAAAGAAGAAAAAGAAAAAAGAAAAAAATTAAAAAATAATTTTACACTTACAAATAAAAATAATATAATTGAAGGAATAGAAATAGATGAAATATCTGGAATAGAAAAAATGTCATCTCATTCGAATGATAATAATGATAAAAATAAAAAGAAGGAAAATTCAAAAATTAAATTAAAATCTCCTTTAAAAAAATCATTTAATGAAAATAATTCAAGCTCTGAAAATGAAAGTTCAAATAAAGTAGATTTAATAAGTCCTAGTGATAAAAGAGAAATTGAAAAAAAAAACCAATTAAATTATAATTTATTAAAAGATTTATCCAAAGAACAACAAAATATTATTGAACAAGCAATTAAAGATGTTAATTCTTTTGATATTAATCATCCTGATTTATCAGAAAAAAATAATTTCTATCATATTAAAGAATTAGATAAAAATGAAAAATCAATTAATAATATAATTCAGAATTTTAAAACAGAAATCATTGAAAAAGAAGGAATAATAATTTCAAAACAAAGAAGAAAAAATTTTTTAAAAAAAAATTATTTTGAATATAAATTAAAAAAGAATAAAGTTGTTGAAGATTGTTTTGATATGAATACTTTACCTCATCCAACTTATATGATAAAAGCTTTTGAATCTTGTGATTTTGATAAAGAATTACCTAAATTTAAAAATAATTTTGAAGAAAAAATTTTTAAAGAAAAATATTTAATTGAAAATAATTTAAATCCAATTGGAAACTTTGAAAATTTTACTACTTTTGTTTATAAATATTCTTGTCATGATAATTATAAATTAATGATTGATGCAATTAAAACTTTTTCTTATTGGAGAAAAACTTTTTTTGATGGAAATTCTTTTTATAGAGTTTTTATGTTTGGTTTGATAGAAAATTATATTTTAAATAATAATATAGAAGACATTGAAATTTTATTTAGTGAATTAATTTATGAAAAAAATATTGAATATTATAAAGAAGAAAATATTAATGTTAATAAATTTTTAAAAATATTATCTGCAATAAGGTATTATTTAAAAGAAAAACAAAATGAAAAAGCATATGAACTTTTTTTAAAATCTTATAAATTAAAAGATGGTTGTTTTGATAATGCATTAATAGTTTATTTAAGACATGTTGTATATAAATTTTTACCAGAAATTTATGAAGAAGCAGAAAAAACAATAAAAGATAAAAAACAAAATTTTAAAGATAAAATTATTAATTTAGAAGCAATTCAACATTTAGGAATTGAACCAGAGTTTATTATATTAAATTTCATGATCTATTTATTTAATGTTAATATTCAACTTTTATGGATTGATAATGATTTTTTAAATCCAAAATTTGGAATACTCAATTTTAATGAATATGATTATGATGAAAATGAGGGATATAAATTTCCTTTAATTTCAATTGGATATTTTTTTTCTGGTTATGTTCCTCTTTATTCTGATAAACTTTCATCAAATGAAATTTTACAAAAGCAAATATCAGAAAGTAATATTTCAATCAAACAATTAATATTTTTTTTAAGAGAAAAAGAAAAATGTAAAATTTGTAATAAAACAACAATTCATGTAATTTTTCTTCAGAAAAATTTTTATATTTGTAAAAATTGTCTAGAAAAGCATATAAGGGATATGTGCTCAAAAAGAGCAATAAATTTAATAAGAAATAATTTTATAGGAATAGAATATTCAACTAAACCAATTCATTTAGAAGGAAATTATTATATTGAAGAAGATGATATAATTGAACTTTTAGAAAATAGAAATTTAATTAATGAATTATATTCTAAACTCAATAAAATTTGTGTTTCTTGTAAACAAATATTTGATACAAATTTATTAATTAATTTAAAATGTTCATGTAGATATTGTCAAAATTGTTTAATTGAAAAAGCAAATAATGCAACAAAGAATTTAAAAATTTTAAATAAATATGAAAAAGAAACTTTCGAAAAAAAAAAATGCGAATGTGGAAATTTGTTTGATGTTGATGATGCAAATAATAATAGAAAAGATATAACAGATAATGACACAAATCAAGCAAAAATAAGAATGGAAATTTATATTAAAACTTTATGTATGAATTGTCTAATTGTGCTTCAAAAATTTATTTCTGAAAATAATATAAATAACTTAAAAACAGAAACTGAAGAAAGTAAAAAAGAAAATGAAAATGAAAATAGAAAAGAGACAAATAATAATATTGATTTAGAGAAAGGAAAATTTGAATCTTTAAAAATAAAATTTATAACAATTAATTTAAAAAAAGAAAATGCAAGCGGAAAAGGATTAAATTACTCTGATATTGATCATATTATCTGTGAAAAATGTTATTATGAAACTATTAATAAAAATAATAATAAAGTAAATTATGATTCTGATGATGATTTAGAAAATCAAAATACTAAAAAACAACAAAAAAATAATGTTTTAAAAATCTATTGTAATATTTGTAAAAAAACTCATTTAATGAAATTGGATGAATCTAAAACAGGAGGATGTTGTGAAAATAATAAGTGTAATGTTTTTTGAACAAAATAAAAAAAACAAATATTATTATTATTAATACAATACATAAAAATTAAAAAACGATATTTTTAATTTATTTTTTTTTTTTAAATTTATTTTTCAATATTTTGAAATTTATAATTTTATTCCAGAAATTTGAAAATTAAAATGAAATATTTTTTAACGAGATTATTATAATGATTTTTTTTTCTATGACAAAAAACATTCCAAAATTAATTCCATTTAATGTTTTTTTAAAAAGGTAAAAAATTTCATAATATCATCTTTAAATATAGAAGAAAAAGAAGAAAATTTTAGTCCTGTTAAGGGTAGTTCTGTTTTATGTCAAAATGCTTCAAAGGAAGGGAGACCAATAAAATTAAGTCATGAAAACTCAATGGATAATAAAAAAAATAAAAATATTTCAAATATACATTAAAAATAGTAAATTAATCTGATAATTCAAAACCACAAAAATTAAATAAAAAAAAATATTTTTAATTTCAAAAAAACATAAATAAAATAATTATTTTTAATCAAGAATATCCAAACTATCATTAATTCCTGCAAGAACAATACTATTATCTCTTAATTGAATGCAACTATTTAATCCAGTTCCATATTGCCTATTATATTTACAAACAACAGAATCAGGTTCTAATCCATAAACAACAGCACTTCCATCAAAAGAAGTAGAAACATATCTACCATCATTAAGTAAATATAATGAGGTTATAATTTTTGAATGTTCTTTAAATTCTTTTGTAATTTCCCATTTTTCAGGACAAACTAATTTAATTGAAGAAACTTTTTTATCATTTATACAAGAAATTACTAATCTTCCATCTAATAATTGAATTGCATTTAATGGATTTTCTCCTATATCATATTCTTTTAAGACATTAAAAGTTTTGGGACATAATTCTTTTACTTTTTTATTTTTAACTAATACAATTAAATGACCATTTTTTAATTGAATAACATCATTAATAAAATCATTTTCTTTTATAGATTTCACTAATTTATCATTAGTATTATCATAAATATTAATGATTTTATCCCAACCAGCAGTTAAAATTTTACCATCTTTTAATTGTAAAACTTTACTAACTTTTTCATTATGAGAAGGATAGCTTTTAATAAAATCAAAATTATCTAAATCCCATTCATTCACTGAAAAATCTTTTGAACCTGTTAATAAATGACCATTATTTAAATAGCACATTGTTGTTATTCCTTGAAAATGACCATATAAAATTCCTAATAATCTTCTTTCATTCATATCAAATATTTCTACCCAACCTGACCAATCTCCAACTGCTATTCTATCATTGGGAAGAAGTAATAATTTATCTACTGAATAAATATCTCCTGGACTTTTAAATGTATCTTTTAATGTAAATGGTGTTGATGTTGATTTAAATAAGTAATTTTCTTTATAAAAATTCATAAAATTATCTATATTTTTATGTAATGGTAATTCATCATTAAATTTGAAAAATTTATCATTAAAATTTGATAATCTTTTTATATTTGTTATTATATTATAATTTAAATAATTTTCAATTGTGTTATAATAATTATCAAAAAGGAATTGAATAATTTTCACTAATTCATTGCAAATTTTAATATTATTATTGCATACTTTTTCAACAAAAGGTAATTGATTCCTAATATCACCTTCTTCATCAATTTTTTGATAAATTTCCAATCTATTTTGATTTAATTTCATTTCAAAATCACTTTTAACTTTATTAAATTTCTCATAAGTTTTATCAGCTAATTCCTTAGGAAAATATTCATTAAATAAATCAATAGTATGGTATTTATCATGTTGATCATAGCAAGTTTGACATAAATGCATTTGACAATCTTCACAAAATCCAATAATATAATTATTTTCTGTATGTCTTTGACAACCATAATTTAAATATGTTCTTTCATCACTTGTAGTGTGATTTGGATTAATATTTTTATGAATTGAATCACAAAAAGAACATAACCATTTATCACATTCAAAACAGTATGTGACTGCATTATATATTGAATGTGATTTATTCATATCACATGAAACTAATTTTTTTTTCTTTTCTTTTAATAAATTAATATATTCATCATATGAATACTTTTGAGGTATTTGTTCACATTTACATGTTAATTTTATTAAAGCCGTTCCATTTTCTATTAATGGTTCTATTATTGGCCAATTTTTACATTTTGGACATATTGACCATAATTGTTTTTCATCTAAAGGGGGTATTATTCTTTTTGGAATTTCTGGTTCTTTTTTTTCTGTAACATTTTCCTCTTCTTTTTTTTCTTGATTTTCTGTAGGAATTCTATCTTCATAATCTCCCGAAGCATATAAATCAACATTTTCTTGTTCTTCTTTTTTTTGACTTTGTTCTAAATTTTCTTGGTATGAGTGAATTGATTGATTTTCATTTTGGACTGATAGATTTTCTTGTTCTGACGGTTCCATATTTTTATATTATTTTTTTTACTTAAATATTTTTAATATTTATTTTTGTTATTTTATTTTTATATTATTACATTTATATATGATAAATATTTATTTACCTTTTTTATTTGATAAAAAAGTTATTTTTTTAATTGTTTTATTAGGGTTTTTTTTGGTTTTTTAAGAAGAAAAGTAGATAAATGAGGCTTTGAATTTGAAGTTTTTAATATATGATTTGAATCATTTTGATTATTAATTTTTATTTTATTAAAATTTATTTTAGGAAGATAAAATTTATTGTTATTATTATCTTCTGATTTATTAAATATATTATTAATTGTTTTATTTAAATTAAAACAAATATTTCTACGCTTCTGATTAAAGCTTATTTCCAAAGGGAATTTTTTTTTTTTTTCTTCACTGTTTATAAATGAATCATATGTATTTTTGTTTGAGAAATTTCTTAAAGTTTTTGTTGGATTTTGATTAATAAAATTTAAAAATAAATGATGTTTATTATTTCTATTACTATGATAATTATTCTTTATAAAAAGAAAATCCTCTTTTTTCAAATTTATTTTTTTCAATGAAATTTGATTATTTTCTCTTTTAAATAAGATTTTATTTTTTAGTTGTAAAAGATTAATTTTTTTATAATTTTTTTTCTCGTTAGAATAATTTTTATTGTTATTATTATCATTATTTTCATTATCACTTCCTTCAAAATAAATTCCATCATTTCCTAATCTTTCAGAGGGTAAAGAATTCATTAAATCGATTAATATACGATATAATTTTGAATATTTAAAATGTGCTCCATATTCGTAAAATTGTTTAATTTTTTCTTTAGATTTCATTGTGTGTTTTTTTGGGTTCATGTTAAAATAAGACATTTTATTAAAAATGATTATTTATATTTTTATAAAAGTGAAAATAATATAAAAAAAATTTTTATTCACTTTAAGTAAGAAATAAATAAAAAACAAAAAATTAAAAAATATGAAAATATAATTAATCTCTTAAATTCAACTAAATTTAAACTATTAATATTAAACAACAATAATCACAATTATAATAAATAAATGTAATTTAATTATTTATTATAAAAATATGAGAATTAGTAACAACGGACTTTTCAAGGATTTCCATATTTTTTTTAACGCAGTTTATATAATATTTTAATGAGT
>JAEEGI010021342.1_pt1 | contig 12879 bp, 4 predicted proteins | sample 8958751 | NCBI WGS metagenome assembly JAEEGI01 (sample SAMN16246545, study PRJNA631951) | gut metagenome | biome: gut microbiome; feature: rumen; material: KS-attached | host: Bos | place: Iran: Karaj | collected 2018-10 | reverse complement strand
AGAGCGCAACATCGTCCGCCTGGTAGCCGGTGGCGCAGATCGGCGTGTAGGTCGTGCAGGTGACATTGTTGTCGTCGAGGACGACGGTTCCGCGTCCTTCCGCGACTCCCGCGTTCTGAACGTAGATGGAGCCGCAGGAGCCGATGCTGCCGGAGCCCATTGTGGAGCAGTTGACCGTTCCCGCAAAGTCTTCCAGCGTTGCGCCGGCGCCCGTGAGGCGAATCGCGATGCGGCCACCGGGCTGACCGTTTTTGACGGCACCGGCCTTGATGGCGCCGTCGCCGACGAGGCGTCCGGCGGTAATGTCTATCGATCCGCCGCCGACCTGGGAGTTGATGCCATCGTTCCCGTCGTATGAGGTCGCGGCGATGGTGCCGCCCAAGGTAAAGGTGCCCGTTACGACGAGCTCGACTGCGCCGCCGGGGATGATGTGCCCGTAGCTGTTGGACTGTCCGTGCGGGAGTGTCCGAGGACGGAACACCGAGCCAATGGTCGTGCCGGTGTTCGAGCGGCGTCCGCCGTGCACGCCCATCGGATAGCCAGCCGGGATGTAGTTGCTGTCCTGCATGGCGCCCGCCTTTATCACATTCACTGCGCATCCGGCCGGGACGGTTAGGTCGCCATCCACCGTGCAGTGGATGGCATCGAAGGCGTCAGGGTATGCGTTGTTCGCAAGCTGCTGCGTGTACTTGCCGCCGAAGCCGATGGCCGCGCCGTCCGCGAGCGAGACGTTCGCATTGAACACGTAGTTGGAGACCGGCGCAAAGTACCAGTGACCGGAGAGCGTGATGTCCGACGCCGAGCCGAAGTTGAGCGTCCCGCCCCGGTAATAGATCCCTGACGGAGTTCCAGAAGTGTTGTACGGCGCCGTCACGCTGTCCCAGCCGGGAAGCGTCAGCGTCGTGCCGGCGGGGACGCCCAGCTGCACGTTGCCGCCAAGCTCGATTCGGTCGAAGGTCCAGTCGGCGTCTGGCGTGATGTCCGTCCTGCGGCCGCGCACGGCGTCATTTGAGGTCTGGTCAAAGTTCCGAACGATGAGGACGCCGTTCGTCATGGTCCCGTCCATGACGAAAACCGTTCCGCAGCTGCCCAAGGTCGGGCTGATGCCGCCGCCGTTGTTGAACGGATAGACTGACGCCTTGAGCGTGAGGTTCGTGTAGTCGATGGGCGTCTGGGAGGTGGCGATCACGGCGACGCGGCCGCCGACGCCGCGGTTGTTCTGCTCGTCTGTTCTCAACGCACTCGCGGAGATGGTGCCGGTGCCCGTGACGGACGCGCCGCGGACATAGACGGAACCCGCCGCAGCCGCGCCACGAAGCGTGTAGCCGCGGTTCCAGGTGTCGGATCCCGTGTCGGCACCGACGAAGCCGTCGACGACGATGTCGCCCGCAGACGTGAGGTAGATGGCGCCACCTCCAATGCCGATCGTGTATGTCCCGGAATTAACTTTATATGACATTCCAATGTGGATGGGTTCCTTGGGGTCGTCGTAAGGGGCTTGTCCGCTAGCGAAAAAGCGTCCGCCATGTGCAGGATAAGGCCCGGTATGGCTCCCGCTGTTGGCGTGATAGTAGCCCTTGTTTCGGACGTCAAGGCGGCCGCTCGCGCCGACTGTCAGCGATCCGGCGTCGATGCGGATACGGTAGGTCTCGTTGTCGATGAGATCCTGCAGGTAGTCCGCGGCGTTCTGCCACTGCGTACGGGACTGCGGATGCGTGATCGTGCCGCTCATGACGGCCATAGGCCCAGTTACGGTCAGGCACTGGAAGTCGCCCTTGCCGGGATAGACGGTATTGAGCGTAATCACGCCGGTGTAGCCGTTCGTCTGCGTCCATCCCGCCACCGTCGCGGACGCGTCGGCGTCCCATGTGCAGTCCGCCGTCGAGAAGCGCCCGTCGAAAAGAACGTGTTCGGATGCGGTCGGCGCATGGCCCTCGGACCAGTTGGAACCGACCGACGCCAGTCCGTTCGTCGGCGACATCCATGTGTTGAAGCCTGCCGGCGTCACGAGGTCGATTATGGTCAGGCTTGCCGAACCCGCGGCCTGCGAGACGCCGTAGAGTCCCGCGTCCAGAGTCACGGTCACCGTCGTGTCCTCCGTGGTGGCCCCGTCATTAAGTGGATCGACCAGCACGTCCACATACGCCGAACCAGCGGGAATCGTGATGGTCGCGGGAAGTGCCACGTAGGTCTGATCGGGCGTCGCCATGCCGCCGACCGTGATGCCGACCACGAGGTCGTGGGCCGTATCGGCGCGTGAAATGCGGAACACACCGCTTGAAAGGTCGTTTTCGTCGGCGTCGGAAATCTTCGTTATAGAGAGTTCGCCGTTGTAGAAGACGCCGCCCTCTTCAACCACTTCCGTACCGTTGGCGTTGCGCCCGTATGCCGCGAAGGCGTACGTGGTATCGGCGGAGAGGTTCGCCGGCGTGTCGGTGTATGTCCCGGGAGTGGCGGAGGCGGAGATGACATTCGTGATGGCCGAGGAACCGGCGTCGTAGATCACTCCCACAAGGCCGTTGTTTTGGGCGAGGACGACCGTGACAGTATAGGTTCCGTTCGCGTTGCGGACAACCGTTGGGGTCTGGAAGACCTGCGTCGACTCATCGACATACCCAATCCCACCGGCGTCGAAGAACGACGCGTCGGCCATTGTTGCGTATTCGAGCGCGGTTTCTGCCGCGCTCGCCGCGCCGGCGCGGAGGCGGTATTCGTCGGAGCAGCCGCCGGTGCCGCAGATCGTGAACACCTTCTCGCTTGCCTTGACGACGTAGTTCTTCGAGAGCGAGGCGCTCGTGGAGCCGTTCATATAGACCTTGAGCGTCGAACCGTCCGAAACGAGGTGGAAGTAGTTCCAGTTGGCCGAGACGTCCGGGATGGTGAAGTTGTTCGATCCGGTGAGAACGAGGTTCGCCTTGGTTTTGCTTTCGGACATTTCAAGATACCATCCTTTGTCCGCATTCCAGGTCAGGTTGTCCTTTTTCGAGGCGAAAGCATGGTACTTGCTGGTTCCGCCGGCGTAGTTCGGCGCCTTGAACCAGCCTGAGACGCTGAACTGCGCCACGTTGGAGAGCCGCGAATCGTAGTCTGGCGCATTGATTTTCACGGTGCTCTGGAGGGCGGCGTTGCCGAACGGGCCGGCGTAGGTCGTGATCGTACCCGTCGTCGTGCCGTCGAGCGCGTGGCCGGTCGCATCGGCGACCGTCGATGTGCCGGCCGCGTCGGAATCGAAGTGCCAGACGCCGACATAGCGCGTCCAGACATCTGCAGGCTCGACGTCGCCATTTGATGGCCCGCCGAAAGAAACAGTCAGCTGCGTCGCGGACGAGAGCGAAGGGACCTTGACCCAGACGAACGTCGGGCCGGAGGCGTCGAATGTCTCGACTTCGAATGGAAGCGCGGTCCCGTTCTCATCCTCGAAGAAGAGGTCCGTCCCGTCCGCGCTCTGCAGCAGAGCTGACACCTCGGCCGGCAGTCGCACCAGGACGGGGAAGTCCGTCCAGCTTGTCTCGCCAATCTTCGCGAGCGCGGTGGCGGAAGGCGTCAGCGTCATCTTCCTGGCGTAATCGGTCTTTTTGCGGTTGGCCTTGTTGCGCAAGGTCAGCGTGGCGGAAGCGGCGGGCGGTTCGTAGTTGCCGGCGGCAAGCGCCACGGTTATCGTAACGTCCGCGTCAACGCTCCGATCCGAAAGCGGAACGACGGGGAGAACTGCGCTGAATGCGTTGGCTGGAATCGTGATGGCGACTGGCGCCGCCCAGGTCGTTCCCTCCGCGCCGGCGCTGCCGGAGATCGTGTAGGCCACCTCGAGAGGCCACGGGTCTGCGGCGACGCGCGAGACGATGACGCCGCCCGGGACGAGTCCGTTCTCGTTCGCATCCGTCGTCGCGCCGAGTGAAAGGGCGCTCGTGTAGAGGTCTCCGGCGACTTCGCAGGCCGTGCCAAGTGCGTTCGTCGCAAAGACGGATATACGGTATGTCGTGTCAGCCGCAAGACCGGAAACAGTTCCTGTGACGGTCGCGCCCGCCGTGACGCCGCTTTGGATGAGATTGGTCGTGGCGGATGCCCCGTCGTCAACGATCATGAAGACATCGGCCTCGTTGGCGACTTCCGTCGCCGTCAGCGAAAAGGTCGCCGTCCCGGTGCGCGAGAGCGCCACGCCGCCAAGCACCGGCCCGGACGCATAGGCGATAATGTCGGAGAGTTCCGTGCCGACGACGATTTCGTCCGCTCGGAAGTAGCCGCCGTTTGTCGCGTATGGGCCGGCCACGGCCATGCAGGTCGGGTAGTTCGAGTCCGTGATCAGCTCGACCTCGACAGAATCGGAATCGCCGTCGAGCGCCGCCCACGGGGTGACCGTAGCATAGTCACTAACGGCCATCGCGCCGGCGCGGAGGATTTCCTTGCCGTCCGTGCCTGCGCCGACCTGCACCTCGGCGTAGCAGACGTAGGTGGTGCCGAGCGTAATGCCTGTGATGATCGGGTAGTCCGTGAACGCCGTCCCGGAGGCGGTCGTGTGGACGAAGGAGAGGACGTACTGGCTGGACGAGTTCTTCCAGACGACGAAGGACAGCCCAGACTGTAGGCTCGTCGGCGAGTAGTAGTTGCTGCTGCTCGGCGCCTTGCCGAAGCCGAAACCGAAGTAGCCGCCGTCCTTCTGGGAGAGTGACGCGCCGGCGTTGAGCTGCCCGGCCGCTTTTGCGTCGAGGTTGAGGAGCATTCGGAAATAGAGCGTACCGGACGAAACCTTCAACGTATTTGCGACCAGGTTGTGCGACATGGCGCGGTGCGCTTTGTTGGCCGATCCCGGATTGAGGCCGATGGAGCCGCCTTGGGCGGTAAAGCCCGCGTCCGTCATGGCAGTTGGCAGCGCGAGCCCGTAGTTCTCGCCGAAGACCTTGATCTGGGAGCCGCCCATTGCGTTCCACTTGGCTGTTGAGACGCCGATCGTGTTGGTGCCCGTCGGCGTGGGATCGGACGCCGTCACGTTTCCGCCGGCGGCGACATTGTTGTAGTCCGCCGGGTGGAAGCCCTCGTAGACGAGAACGGTCGCGCGTACGGGCTGCTCCGCGAGCGCCATAGCGCAGAAAAAGGCCGCTGGAAGAATCTTTCGAGTTTTCATGATCTGTCAGTCTCCTTGCTTTTGCATCCCCGTGGCATTGCGCGCTACCGCAGCATTATCACCGTGCCGCTGCCGCTGACGACAAGTGAACCGGGACTGTCAGCGGCGGTATCGGTCACGAAGCCCGCAACTGCCGCGTCTGTGGCCGAGTAGGTCCCTGGCAGCAGTTTCGTACCGTTCAGCGTGGCGCGCAAGACAGTGAGGGTTTTGCCGTTCAAGTCGAGAACCGTGTCATTTTCCATTGCCAGAAGCGCGCTGTTCATGGAATGCGTCAATTTAACCTTCGCCGCGCCTGCGATGACAAGGCTCGTCTTCTTGAACGCCGCAGGGTCGTCGCATCCGGTGCCAACGCCGGGGTAGAGCGTTGCGCAAAGGTTGCTGACTGCGCCGGCTTGGAGCGCGAGGTCGTTGCGGATCAGCACGAATCCCGCCGACTCCGCGTTAGCCGCCTCCTGTAGGTAAACGGTTCCGGCGGACAAGGCCTTACCATTGCGGGCGGTTGAAAACGACACGCCGTATGCCGTGATGTTCGCCTTCCAGTGGTCCGAGAATGTCAAGCCATTTCCTGTCAAACGAACGGCGACGCGCCCGCCACCCGTGCCCCCGGCGTAGTTGTAGGCGCCCGAACCTCCCTGGGCGGTAATCGAGCCGCTGCCGGAGAGTGCGCCGAGTCGGAGATTAAGCGAACCGGCCGACCCCGCAGGGGCGCCGTCCCAGGTATTGTTGTTTCCGCGAGTGTCTGAGCCGTCAGCGGAAATCGTTCCGTCAAGGGTGAGCGTGCCTCCGACAGTCAGGTTGAAGACACCGCCGGCTCGGAATCCGTAAACAGTCGAGGAGCCTGTCATGAACGGATTCAGAACGGAATCGTAGGCGTTTGACACCGTGATGCTGTTGTAAAGCGAACTGCCGCCGTGTCCGCCCCTTGTGGCCGTGCCGCTCAGCAGGATGGAGCAGCACCGTGTCGCACCGGCCACGGCACCGGACGGGATGTCGAGGTCTCCCGCGACAGCGAGTGTGAAGTTCGTGTCGAAATGACCGGCGGCGGGGCTGAAGACTCCGTTGAGGGAGCCCAGTCGCGCACCGGTTTCCAACGTCAGGTTCCCGGGGAATGAGAAAGGCGTTGGCGAGGAGAACGCGACATTCGTCTTCAGCACCTGGTCGCCGTTCCCGATGTCAAGCGTTCCGCCAGCGCAGATGATGCCGGAGATTCCGGCCGATTCGCTCTCTGTCGTCACGGCGGAGAGTGAGGGGAGCGTGAGTGAAGTGCCCGCGGGGATGCGCAGTTGCGCGTTGCCCGAGAGGACAACGGCGTCGAGCTCGAGATCGCCCATCACGGGCGTTCCCGTCCACTTGTTGGCGATGGTCGAGATGTCGCGGGACTGCTTTACGTAGAGAGTGCCGTGGGTCTGCGTCGGGTCCTTCACGTAGATCGTGCCCGGTCCGCCGACCTTTGTCTTGCTGTTCCACGACGTTCCCGCGTATGACGTCCCGTTGCACGAGACCTTCGCCATCGGGAACGCGAGCGGCGACTGCGTATAAAGGGCGATGCGCCCGCCTGATCCGGTGCTCACCGCTTGGTCGGAAGTGAACTGGGAACTCGGGCACGCAGAGGCGTCAATCTTGCCAGAGCCTGAAATCTGATTCGCGGCAATCCAGATCGATCCGCCTGTTCCGCCGGATCGGACGACGTTCTGGTCCATCGTTCCAATGGCGACAATGCTTCCGTCAACAGTGAGGTTACCCGCGACCGTCAACTTGACGGCGCCGCCGCCGATGCCCGAGATCTTCTTCTTCTGGTCTGTCTGAGACACGCAGCCCATGCCCGGATCGAATGGTTCGGTGATGGAGCCGTATGGAGTCGTCGCGCCGCCGTGCGCGTACCCGCCGTAGGCCTGGGAGGCGCCGGGATTCGTGGACGGATATCCATAGCCCCGGCCCGTGACGGTGACGGACGCGCCGGACGCAATTGTCATCGCCCCGCCTACCGAGACGTTCAGGCACCAGCGCTTGGCCGTCGCAATCGTGTTCATCGGGTCGGCCGTGACGCCGAAGTTGTTGTAGTTGCCGCGGCAGGACCATTTGCCGCCCAGTATTTCGCAGTCGCCGGTAATGGTGAAAAGCGTAAACGTCGCATTGGCGTAACTCGGGAATTCCGTATCGAAAGTGACCGTGCCCGTGTAGTTCGCGTTCTGGGTCCAGTTTGAAACAGTGGCGGACGCGGCTGCGTCCCATTCGCAGTTCTTCGTTGAGAAATCGCCGTCGAAAAGGACTTTTTCCAAGGCGGTTGGCGCGTGGCCCGCGGACCAGTTGGAAGCGACGGAGGCGAGGCCGTTGTCCTGCGCGACCCAGACATTGTAACCCGATGGGGCGACGAGGTTGACGAGCGTCAGCGTCGCCGAGGCGGAAGCGGGAATCTCGTAGTTGCCGGCGGCAAGCGTCACGGTGATTGTTACGTCTTCGGTGACAGAGCCGTCTATGAGCGGCACGACGGGCAGAACCACGCTTGACGCATTTGCCGGAATGGTGACCGGTGCTGGTGCGGCCCATGTTGTTCCCTCAGACCCGGTCGATCCGGAAATCGCATAGTTTACAGTGAGCGGGAACGGATCGGCGCTGGCGCGGGAGACCGTGACGCCGCCTGCCACGAGTCCGTATTCATTTGCGTTCGCCGTCGCGCCGAGCGTCAGTTCCCCCGTGTAGAGCGTTCCGGCGACCTTCTCGGCCTTGTCGTTTGCGTTCGTCGCGAGGACTGAGACCTGGTAGGTGGTGTCGGCGGAGGCAAAGCCAGAAAGAGTCCATGTCGTCGATCCGCCCTCATTAACGGACGTCGTCCCGTTCGTCGACAGGGTTACGCCGTCGTTGAGAATGTACGCGAGATCGGCGGCGTTCATGTCTTCCGTGGCGGAGAGCGAGTATGCCAATGCGCCGGTGCGGGCGAGCGCGACTGCGCCGAGGACGGGGATGCCCCGGTTGACGTAGAAGAACTCCAGCTCGTCGATCTGGATGTAGTTGTCGCTTCCGGCTTGGTTCGCCGTGACGGCAAAGCGGTAGGAATCGTAGACGGTGTTGTTCAGGAACTCGTAGTAGCGCGACTCGAGCGCCGTCCAGCCTGTTTCCGATGACTGCGTGTCGAGAACGGTCCACGTCGCGTCCCCGGCGTTCTTAGCCTCGAACGTCCACGTCTTCGGCATGCGCTTGTCGTAGAAGTAGGGGCCGGTTCCAGGGGCGTAGACCTTGTAGGCGTTCACCTTGGTCGGGGTGTCGAACGTGTAGATCCAGTCCACGGTGGTGCCGCCGCAGATGGAACGGTCGTCGTTGTTGTGCTTGGTGCCGTTGTCGAAGGCGTTCTTCGCCGGTTTCACCCATGATCCGGCGGCGGTTGTCGTCACGGTTCCGGACGGGCTGGTAAGGTCAGTCAGCACGATGCCGGCATCGTGGAGGAACTGGATCTCGTAGAGCTGCATGTAGTTGTTGGAACCCACGATCTCCGTGCAATTGAACTTGTAGTACTCGTACTTCGTCTCGTTTGCGAAGGCGAAGGTCTTGACCGTCGTTCCTGAAGCCCACGCCACACCGGAGCGCGTGTCGAGCGTCGTCCAGGTCGTGCCGTCGTTCGAGCCGAGGAATGTCCAGGCCTTCGGCGAGCGCTTGTCCCACTCGTTCGCGTTCTGAATCCGGAGACGGAGGACGTTGACCTTCGTCGCTGTGTTGAACTTGTAAACGAGATACATCGGACTCTCTCCGTGCACACCGTTGCCGTAGTCGTTGTTCGGGTTGTTGTAGGCAAGCCAGCGACCGGAGTTGTCGCTCCAGTTGCCATCGAAAGCATGGTCCGCGGAGTAGGTAGCGGACGAGGACGACGAAGCCACGACGCTTCCGGCGGAAGACGACGTGTCGATCAGCACCGGCTGGTCTGGCGGCTGTGATGCCGCGCCGAAGGCTGTCGCGGAAAGGACAATAGCCGATATTACGGCCAGAATCGACTTGGTCGTGCTCTTCATGTCATGCTCCATGATCTCTTGTCGGGTTGGATGGCGGTCGGCATTGGCTGACGCCCTCGGGCACCGTTGTCCAAGGCAAAGGCGAGTTTTACTATTTGCCTTATTAATGCAAACATTGTAGCAAAACGCCGCCAAGGCGTCAATTTCTTTCAGCTTGTGGTTGGGCATGGCGGATGCGCGTCCGGCCGGACGCGCATCCGCCATGCACAACCACAAGCATTATTTCTTGGTCAAGCAGAAATGCAACCCTTTCAGCCACGGCCTTGAGGTAGGCGGACGAGCCGTCCGCGCTCCGGCAAACACACAAAGATTGCCCAAAGCGAAAAGGCCGCGCAAGTTATCCACTTGCGCGGCCTTTTCCGCCTTGGGCAATCCGCCCTCGGTCTTGTTGTGATTGGCTAGCCAATCACAACAAGCACGTCGCCGGTGTTGACCTTGTCGGTCTGGGCGACGAGGACAGACTGGACCGTGCCGTCGCAGGGTGAGGTAACAGGCTGCTCCATCTTCATGACGTCCATGACGAGGAGTTCGTCGCCCTTCGCGACCGCCGTTCCGGCCGGAGCCGTGATGCGGAGGATGGAGCCGGGGACGCTGGCCTTGACCTCGGTGCCGGCACCGCCTGCGTTCCCGCCAGCTGCGGGAGCCGCGGCCTTGATGCCGTCCTCGACCTTGAAGGGGACTTCCTTGCCGTTGACGATGGCCTTGTCGCCCTTGAGCTCGATGCCATAGGCCTTGCCGTTGACCGTGACGGTGCAGGGGCCTGTGGCGGCCGCCTTGGGGGCGACGTCCTTGTTGAAGCGGCAGCCCATGGGGGCCTTGGCCGGATCCTTGAGGAAGACGATGCCCTTCTCCATGCAAGTGGCCGCGATGAAGACGTTCTCGTCCGTGACCGGCAGGCCGGCGTCCGTAAGCATCTTCTCGGCGACCTTGCGACCCTTGCGGGGATCCTCGTCGTTCATTTCGAGCACGGTCTTCGTCGTCGGGGTCGAATAGGGCTTGTTAAGTTCGGTCAGCGCCATGAACTCGCCCGCCTTCTTGACGATTTCCGGATCCGGCGGGACGGGGGTCTTGCCGAAGTATCCGAGCACCATCTTGGCATAGCCGGGGGAGAACGTCGAGAACGACGCCTTGCCCTGCGCGTGGGCCATGACGTTTTGGATCGCCTGCTGGGCGTAGAACTGCGAGACGGGCGTGACGGACGTTCCGAATCCTCCGAGGCGCACGCAGTCGTACATCTCGGAGATCATGTCGTCGTACTTGTCCATCATGTTGTTGTCGCGGAGCATCTGGGTGTTGGCCGTGAGGGCGCCGCCGGGCATCGGCGACCAGATGATCTCCGGCGAGACGCTCATCGCCTCCGGCGGGAGGAAGTAGTCCTTCATGCCTTCCTTGAAGACGGCCTCGGCCTTGCGGACCTTCTTGATGTCGATGTCGAGCGCGAAGTCGGGATCGCCGTCGAGGGCATGCCACATGGTGATGATGTCGGGCTGGCAGGTGCCGCCGGACATCGGGGCCATGGAGAGGTCGAGGCCGTCTGCGCCGCCGCGGATGGCCGCGAGGTAGCAGGCGATGCCGTTGCCGGCCGTCTCATGGCTGTGGAACTGGATGTGGACGTCGGGTCCTAGAACCTCGCGGGCAAGCTTCATCGTCTTGTAGACGGTGGTCGGGGTCGAGGTGCCGGAGGCGTCCTTGAAGCAGACGCGGTCGAAGGGGATGCCGGCTTCCTTGATGAGCTTCAGGCGTCCGGCGTAGAACTCGGGGGTGTGGGTGCCCTTGTTGTCGATGCCGGGGGGCAGGCCCATCATGGTCACGACGACTTCGTGCTTGAGGCCGGCGTCGTGGATGCACTGGCCGGACCACTTGAGGTTGTTGACGTCGTTGAGCGCGTCGAAGTTGCGGATGGAGGTCATGCCGTGCTTCTTGAACATGTTGGCATGGAGCTTGATCATGTCGGAGGGCTGCGACTCGAGGCCGACGACGTTGACGCCGCGGGAGAGGGTCTGCAGGTCGGCTTCGGGGGCGGCCTTGCGGAACTTGTCCATCACGTCGAAGGCGTCTTCCTGGCAGTAGAAGTAGCACGACTGGAAGCGCGCGCCGCCGCCCGCCTCAAACCAGCGGATGCCGGCGTCGTATGCAGCCTCGACGGCTGGGAGGAAATCCTTGGAAAGAACGCGCGCGCCGATGACGGACTGGAAGCCGTCGCGGAATGCCGTGCACATGAACTTGATTGTTTTCTTGGCCATGATGTAATCCTTCGGAAGTTAAGAGTGGTGGAGTGGAGGAATGGAAGAGTTGGCTGACCTAACGATGCAACGAACAAACGACTAAACGAACAAACGAGTCGCTCGCGCCCGGTTAGCGGGCGCGGGCGACGGCGATTGCGAGCGCGATGGCGAGGTCATCGTCGGAGGCCTTGGGGGCGGGAGCGGGCTTCTTCTTGGGGGCTTCGTCGGGAAGGATGTAGTTGAATTTGGGAATAACCTTCGACGCGCCGGTGGTGACAAGCACCAGGATGGCAAGAAAGATATACACGATCCCCATGCCCGAGACGAGAAGCACGAGACCCTGTTCAAGAAGCTCCATGTTCATAAAGACGTTGCCTTTCCAGAAAAAGAATGTTGATTAATTGTAGCAAATTCAGACGCGATTCGCCATAGATTTTGCCTTTTGCCTATTTCCCCGCCTCTCCAAGATTCCAGGCGTGGTTCATGGGGCCCCGTCCGTGACCGAGGTCGAGCATCGCGGCGAGCGCCCCGGAGAGGTAGGCCTTGGACCGCTCGACGGCTTCGTCAAGCGTCGCGCCCTTTGCGAGGTTTGCCGCGATGGCGCTGGAGAGCGTGCAGCCGGTGCCGTGGGTGTTGGGGTTGTCGATTCGCCTGCCGTTGAACCATTTGCCGCCTCCGTCGCGCCAGAGGAAGTCGTTGGCGTCGTTCAACTGGTGGCCGCCCTTGCAAAGGACGGCGCAACCGTATTTGCCGCTTATCGCGCGGGCGACGGACTCCATGTCAGAGGCCGATTGGACCGCGCATCCGGCAAGGACTTCGGCCTCGGGGATGTTCGGCGTGATGACCGTCGCCAAGGGCAGAAGCTCCGCGGTGAGGGTGTCCACGGCGTCCTCGGATATGAGCCGCGCGCCACTCGTTGCGACCATGACGGGATCGACGACCACGTTGCGCGCGCCGTATTGGCGGAGTTTCGCGGCGATAACGCGGATCAGTGACGAGGAGGAGACCATTCCGACCTTCACGGCGTCAGGCGGGATGTCCGTGAAAACGGCGTCAATCTGGAGGCCGAGGAATTCGGGCGTCACTTCGGAAATGCCCGTCACGCCCAGCGTGTTCTGCGCCGTGAGAGCGGTTATGGCGCTCATGGCGAAGACGCCGTTCATGGTCATCGCCTTGATGTCGGCCTGTATGCCGGCGCCTCCGCTGGAGTCGCTTCCGGCAATGGTAAGTGCAGTTTTCATGCACTTAATTCTACCACAACCGGCATCATCAAGGCGCGGTTACATTTCCCCAAATGCCTCTCCTTGAACTAGCGCAGCAAGATGATGGTTCCAGACTGCTGCCAGATGATTTCCCCGCCGTCGTAGATGATCTGCGTCGCGTCGTTGGGCGAGACGGCATGCCGCCGGGTGTTCACCTTGAGCGTGTGGCCCTTGAGGTAGAGTCTGGCGGTGGAGTCGAGGAGGCGGATGTCGCCGACACGCGTGTCCTGGACGAGATACAGGTACGAATAGGCCGAGGCTGTGACGCGGGC
>JAEEGI010021341.1_pt1 | contig 12879 bp, 12 predicted proteins | sample 8958751 | NCBI WGS metagenome assembly JAEEGI01 (sample SAMN16246545, study PRJNA631951) | gut metagenome | biome: gut microbiome; feature: rumen; material: KS-attached | host: Bos | place: Iran: Karaj | collected 2018-10 | reverse complement strand
CACCCATGTCATGCCCGACCTGATCGGGCATCTTCCCCGTCCGTGCCCAAAAAGGCAGGGTTTTGGTTACCAATGGGGTTTGCCAAGAGTTCCGTAACCAAAAAGGGGCGTTTTTGGTTACCGATGGGGTTCGCCAGAAATTCCGTGCCCAAAAAGGCAGGGTTTTGGTTACCGATGAGGTGCGGTGCCGCGAGGGTGGGGGCGGCTACGGGGTGGGGCCGAAGAGCTCGCGGACCACCGAACGGTCGAGCCGGAGCATTCGCTGGATCTGCCCCTCCGACGCATTGTAATCCCTCCGAAGACACTTCGCCAACTCGATTTTGGACGCCGGCGGCAACATCGACGGGGCCCTCTCACCGAACATCTTCTTCCCCAGGAAACAAGAAACCGAGAACAACTCGTCATCCGTCAGAAAAACACTGTCCCCCAGGCGCTTTGCAACCTCGGAATACGCCTCGAACCTCTTCGACACATAGTTGAAGTAGTGCTGCGCGTTCCGGAAGAAGCCCTCGCCGTACTTGATGGAGCAGAAGCTTTCCGGGAGAATCATCCCGTCATCTACCATATACCAATCCGGCAGGTCCATCTGACGGCTGCGGCTGAGGAGAAGTTTGTCCCTCTTCGGCAACTCAGAGTATTTCCGGGCGGCCTTCGAATGGGGAGAAGCATTGAAATACACGTATCCGCTCCCCCAAGGATATGAGAATGGAGTGTAGGCGCCGTTGACCAGATATCCGTTCCTATGCACATAGCAGATTTCGGTGCGGAGGGAGCCAAGGTTGTCGATGGGGAGACACTTCGCCTCGAACGCATCGTAATTCACATATCTACCCTGGGAGACGGTATATCTCCGGATCCGCCGCTTCGACTCTTCAAAGAAAGCCTCGCACCTGGGCCTCTCCCCCTCCGCGACAGCGTGAAGATGGTTGCTCATCACCTGGAATGCGATTACGCGCACCCCGGTGATGGCCGCGGAGATAGCGATAGCATTTACAGCGAACTTGTAATCTTCTTCCGACTTGAAGATAATCTCCATAAGCTGTCCGTTCGAGCAGATATGCCAGAACGGCCCGCCGTTCAAAAAACGTTGTTCGCAGAGAAGGTCCTGTTGGGAGGGGGACAGAGCGCCCGAAGAGTAGAAGTCACCCATGACGTTACCATTTTAAAATCCTACAATACTAATCCACCGCACTAATGGCAGCGTGACCCCAATATACGAATTTGTTCCCAAAAACCTTGATTTTCAGGAACAAATCTCTGCAGTTTTCCCCATCCGTAACCAAAAAGGGCTGTTTTTGGTTACCAATGGGGTTCGCCGAGAGTTCCGTAACCAAAAAGAGGCGTTTTTGGTTACCGATGGGGTGCGATGAAAGTTCCGTAACCAAAAAGGGGTGTTTTTGGTTACCGATGGGGTTCGCCGAGAGTTCCGTAACCAAAAAGGGCTGTTTTTGGTTACCAATGGGGTTCGCCGAGAGTTCCGTAACCAAAAAGGCGGGGTTTTGGTTACCGATGGGGTGCGGCGGCGCGAAGTGGCGGCGTGCGAGGGCGCCGAAGAGTTCCCCACCCACCGAAACGCAGCAAAAAAGGGGATGGCCCGAAGCCATCCCCTTTGAAGTATTAGTCGGGTTGAAGACTATTCGTAGTAAACCACAATCTTGGTAGGGCGGAGCTGCGTGTTATCATCTCCACTATTGGTGATTGTCACGCTAGTGGCACTACCCACCCATGTGCTGGATGTATCCCCTTGTGTATACGTGCCAACATCGGCGCCTACATTATTAGACCCTTTATACTGGCCCGTATGAGTAAGCTCAATTCGAGTAATAGTTTTACCGCTGAATGTCAGTGTGTGTCCCTTATAAACTCGCAAAGTAGCTGCCGTATTGTATCTACTGTTGACATTTGTCGTCCCTGTCCCTTTCTCCTGAGTAATGGTAATACCACTCGTTGTAGTTAGAGATAGCTTATCATTAGCAAAAGTAAATGTTCCGGAAATCACCTCTCTCGTCGCCCCAGTCAACTTCACCGTCTGATTTGACTCATCAGAGTCTATCCAGGGATTATTATCACCAACAGCCTTAACTGAAACGACATACTCTTTATTAAGAGTTATGGAAGTAACCTCAAAGCTGCGGGTAGTCGCATCTGCGGTCTGAGTAATGGGGACCTTGTAATTGGCATCCTCGTCCAGGACGTAATACTCATACTTTGCCGCATTGCCAACCGCCGACCAGGAAACAGTAAACTTATTGTTAGCAGAGTCCGGGGTAATGGTCAGAGAAGGGGCTGCAAGTTTGGCGGATTTCTGCGAAACCTCAATCGACAACTCACTATTATCTGCCGTACGTTTTACAATAAAGGAGCCAAGAGAAACTGCGTCGGCATTAGCATTAGGACCCGTCGCAGTAATCGTAACCGTCTGAGACTTATCACCATTATAGGTAAAGCTATTGGGGCTGACCGTAAATCCAGAGAGTGAAGAATCATCAATCGTCCAATCGAAATCGGACTCGACTTTAACAGTCGTGGAAGCCCCTGCATTAGCATTGAGATCCACGGAGGTCCTTGTCACACTGAATACAGCAGCGACCTGATTCACGGTAATGGTTCCGGAATGGCTGTCCGTGTCGGATACAGTGATAGTTCCAGCACGTGCATCACTGGAAACATTATCTGCGATAGTATAGGTGATTGTTGCACTGGTTGCTGAAACAGCTGTTACTGAAGCCGCGGTTATGATGGTCCCGTCGGGGATTGCAGTAAGGGTAGGAGCGCTGGCATAATTAGTTAAAGTAACGTCCACCGTCTGCCCTGATGCTCCACGTGCGGGCACATCGTTTATTACAGCATTGGCAATGCCAGCCACAGGCGTATAACCGCCAAGCCTGAAGACAGTCCAAGCGCCAGAATACTGGGCCACAGCGGCTGCTGTTCCACTATGCTGATTAACAAAATTGCTATTTGCATATCCACCTACGGCTGTTGGCGTTGTAGACCTTGCTCCGATGTAACGGCCCGACGAATTACCAACACTAAATTTAAAATATCCTCCGTCCAAAGCAGAAACAAACCAGTCAGCAGCGTTACTACTATTCGTATTAAGCGTAGTGTTACTGCCATTGCTAAAGATATACCCTCCACTTACATTCTTAAACTTAAAAAGGCTTTCACTTGCCTCGGCGGTAAACACATAGGTGGCGGCAGGATCAGTAATAGAATTCTCGCTTACTGTAACATCGGTCCCAAGATTAGTACCTGACCCGCCATTGTTGAGGAAATAATAGGTAGAAGTAGAAACACCATCCTGAAGGGCAAAGAGATATTTCCCGCCTGCTTCGAAGGCGTTAATACTGGTAACACGCTGATATATCTGTTTCTCCCTGTCGAAATTGAATGTTAGGCGCTTGATCTTTCCGGCTTTAAACTGGGCATTCCCCGTCAATGTCAAAGACTTTTCATATCCATTTACGGACAGTTTAATGGTCTGACCAGCAGTGGCAGTAAAAGGCTTGATTGCCATAAAGAAAGAAGCCGTCCCATTAACGGGAATCTCTTCACCGCTATTAACGTTAAGGGTAGCTACATTACCCACATATGGACCATCCGTATAGGTTACCGGATTGGCAGAATAGTTCATAATAAAGGTCCCAACGATATTGACACCTTCCGGGGCTGCAAAAGAAGCAGAATTGACAGTAATGGGCGTCGTCGATTTATTAGTTACCTGAATCTCGATAACCGACGACAGGTGATTCATTTCAATAGATGGACTGGCGTTATAGGCTACACCGGTTGCCTTACCAAACATAGGGAGATTATCTCCAGCAAGGTGTGATTTGCTGTTGTTTCCGGTTTGCACTTGAGCCTGATCAGAACGCTTTCCGATATAGCGATATCTTGACGTATTCGCAGGAGTGCTCAGATCGGGATCGTACGGGTAAGAAACGTACCAATCATATGTTTTTCCACTTTCCAGCGGGGTAGCAACATCTCCACGGAAAACTCCGGCATCTTTATCAGAAGCCGTTGTTCCGAACTGTCCATCATTGACATATGCAGTAGACGACGCTTCAGCATGGAATACATTAAGCTTATCATCTGCTTCCCACTTGGTATTCAATCCATTGTTGACAGTTTTTGTGGAAGGATTTGCAGTAATGGCAAAGGATCCAAGCTCAGAATCTCCACCATAAATGATATCCTCTTGCTTCGAGCAGTTTGTAATGAGGGTAAACGCTGCTACAGCGACAATTCCCAGAGTAAAAATCTTTTTCATCTCAACTTCAGGTTAGAATTAGAAAGCAAGGGGTTCACCATCGTCTTCCCATCCGACGACGCCTAAAGTGCTGGCGTTACTCAAGGTCAAAATCTGCCCCTCGACCCGCAGTTCGAGGATGTCCGCACCGGGTGCGGTGTAGTGTTGTTTTTTAATCATAGTCCTATAGTTTTAACGTTACATTTCCCACAAAACTTTCGAAGTTAAGCACAATTTGACACTTTCGCAAAAAAACGGGGAACTAAGTTCGCACTATCCTCGCAACTAATTGTGTATTATCCAAAAAGTCATTATCTTTGGGCCCAATCCCGCAAGGGAAACCACTCTCTTAAACCGAGGGGAAACGAACACAATTCAGCCTGGAATAACCTAATCAGATTACAATTTAAAACTTAATACTGATTATGGACAAAAAACGTATGTACACCGCACCGTGTGCGGAGTCTCTTGTGCTGTGTGCGCAGGGGATGGTGTGCCAGAGCTTCGGGCTTACCGGCGCGCCGGGAGTAGCGCTGCTGCTCGATGATCCGGATAATAATTATGGAGATTTTTAGGAGGAACAGCCATGAGAAAAACAGCATCTATCGCAATTTTGTTCGGCGCAGCCCTTCTTTCTTTCTCCTGCGCCAAGGAAAACACCGTTAAGGAACCGGAGCCCAAGCTCGTGAGTATCACCGTCGAGGCCGGCATCGACAACTCCAAGACCCATCTCGACGGCAATGATGTCCGCTGGGATGCCACCGGCGAGACCATCCAGCTCTTCGAGCGCCACGCCGACAATGTAGTCATCGTCGAGAGCAAGGAGGGCGTCTCCACCGACGGCGGCGCCACCATGAGCTTCGAATCCAATATCTACGAAAAGAGCGGCGAGGGATTCACCTACTGCGCCATCTACCCCGCATCCGCCTATCAGAGCGGCGTGCCCGGCCTCAACAATGTGGGCGTGAATACCCCCTACAACCAGAAACCCACCGCCACCAGCTTCGATCCCAAGGCGGATCTGCTCTTCGCGGAAAAACTCGAGACCGCCACGCAGGCCAGCGTCCTCAGCATGCGCTTCGCGAGGATGGTCGCCGTGGGATGCATGACCATCAAGAACCTCGGCACCCAGGAGAATGTCGAATCCGTCACCTTCTCCGCGAAGAAGGGCGGGCAGGATGTAGTCGTGGCCGGCCGTTCCGCCTATAATCTCGAGACTACCCAGCTCTCCGGCGAATACGGCAGCCGCATCGCCAACACCAGCGTCAAGATGGATTACACCGGAAAGACCCTCGCAGCGAACGGGCTGACCGTATGGTTCACCTGCTATCCCTTCGAACTTGTCGAGGGAGATAGTTTCAAGGTAGAGATAGTGACCGAAACCGGCGTCTATACCAAGGAGTCCACCCTCCCCGCCGGCAGGACCCTGGCGTTCAATATGGGCAAGCCCTCCGTATTCGGGGTCAATATGTCGGGGATTACCGCGACTCCCAAGGCAGTCAATCTTTCCTACGCCAATCTTACGGCAGAGGAATGGGTGGATGCCGGCGGCGTCAGCACCTACTCGAACGTCACCGTTTCCAAGGCCCATGGAGATATCTGGACAACCAATGCCGTGCTGGCCAACTCCGCCACCACCGCCTTCCAGCTCCGCAGGGCCGACCAGAACGGGGATAAGAGCTATGTCGGCCTGCCTGTCTTTGCAGAGGAGATCGACCATATCACCGTCACCATCGTCGGCGCCAGCACCAGCAATCTGAAACTGTTCTTCGCCGACGCCCTGGAAGAGAACGACAGCGAGCTGTCCGTAGAGCCCAGCAACACCACGGGAGAATATACTATCGACCTGTCTTCCGTATCCAAGAAGACGGGATATATCCGCGGCACCGGCGCTGCACCTTACATCTCCAAGATAGAGGTGTTCACCAAGAACGACGCCCGCCCGGCTCTCAGCGCTCCTGCAAACGTTGCCGCTGCGGTCGACCCGGGTGCCGCGAATACGATCAACGTTTCCTGGGATGCGGTGGATGGCGCAGCGGAATATGTAGTCAAGCTGGTCAGCGGCAGCACTACGCTTTCGCAGACGGTCAACGGCGCTACTTCCGCATCGTTCACCAACCTTAATTATGAGACCGAATACACCGCTTCGGTGGCTGCGGTTTCTGCCGACCAGTACGTTACTTCCAACTCCCCTGCAGCATCTGCCGCAGCCGTTACCACCGGCACCAGCGGCGGCGGAACTCTCGCCGTGCCTGCCGACGGGACCATGATTTGGACCGAAGACTTTACCGGTTGGGAAACCAGGCTGTCTTCCGCCAGCGGTGCATCGCACGTGTATGGCGGCGGAACCGTGAATTACGATGGGAACTTTACATTCCGTGCCAACGAAGCCTTTGCCGAAGGAACCGCTCCGGAGATTCTGGTGGGCGGGAGCGGAACGTTCACGGTTTCCAATGTTCCTATTGCCGGTGCAACGGCTGCGACGCTGACTTACAAGTCGAACTACGATCGTTGCGCCCTTACCGTCACGCAGAACAACGGCCATGAAATCGAAGGTGTCCAGGTAACCAGCATATCTTTCAGCGGCAAGACTAAAACCTGGGCGATTACCGGCATCCCGGCCAGCACCTCGACCTTCATGCTGACTCTGACAAATAACAACAGCGGCAACTGCCGTGTCGACAACCTGCTGCTGGTCGCCGGAGCGAATGTTCCTCAGCCTAAGACTCCTCAGACTCTGTCGTTCGCCACGGCATCCGTAACCTGGGTCGTCGGCACCGACTGCACCCTGAACACCGCGAAGGCCGGCCAGACCGTCAACGGAGCACACACCACGGTTACTTACTCTTCGAGCAACGCCAACATTGCCGCCGTCAACGCCTCGACCGGTGCAATCACCCCCAAAGCCGCGGGCACCGTCACCATCACCGCCACCGCCGCCGAGGATGACACCTACGAAGCCGGCAGCGCCACTTATTCGCTGACCATTGTCAACAATGGTGGTGGCGGCGGTGGCCAGGGCGGAAGCTGGGTGGCCACTCCTCTGGCCAGCCTTACCGCCAGCGACGTGTTCGTGATTGTGTGCACCAATTCCGGTGGTAAATATGCAATGACCAATGACAACGGAACCGGCAGCGCTCCCAAAGTTTCTGCCGTTAACGTTTCCAATGGCAAGTTGACGGGCACGATCGCGGACAATATCAAGTGGACCCTCACAAAGAGCGACAGCGGATATACGTTCTATCCCAACGGCTCTAGTGCCACTTGGCTGTACTGCACGGCCACAAACAACGGTGTCCGCGTTGGTACTAACGACAATAAGGTCTTCACCGTAAGTAACGAAGGATATCTCGTCAATTCCGGAACCTCTCGCTATATCGGAGTGTACAATAGTCAGGACTGGAGGTGCTATACCAGCATCAACAACAATATCCAGAATCAAACCTTCACCTACTACAAGTACGTTTCCGAGTAGCGGCATCGCGCCGTGCCAGGCGTTGCGCTGGACGCCGTGCTACGTAACTTGTTGATTCACAGCAATTTCCTTAAAGAAGGCTGCTCGATTTCGAGCAGCCTTCTTTGCGTAACTTCCTGATTTATAGCACTTTCCCCAGCACGCGGGACAGATAGCACGAGCGACGGAAGGGGCGAAGGGGCGCAGCGGTAGCGGAGGGGCGGCGGGGGCAATTATTTTTGAATATATGCGAAAAAGTCGCTACCTTGGCGACTTCATTGATTTTGAGGGGGAAACGAACCTATCATCATAAAAATTTATGTGCAAAAAACAGTATTACACCGCACCGTGTGCGGAGGCCCTTGGTGTATGCACCGAGGGGATCGTGTGCCAGAGTTTCGGGCTGACTGGCGCGCCTGGAGTTGCGTTGCTGCTCGATGATCCGGAAAATGATTATGGCGATTTTTAGGAGGAACGATTATGAAAAAGACCACATCTATCGCAATTCTGCTCGGCGTGGCGCTGCTGACCGCCTCTTGCGCGAAGGAATCGGCTGTCCAGTCGGCTAAAACCAGCTCGCTAGCGCCCCTGACCGTCATCGCCGGAAGCAACACCGCGGTCACCAGCAACACCGCGACCACTAACTCCACCACCAAGACCCACATCGAGGGCAACGATGTCCGCTGGGACGCTTCGGGCGAGAAGCTGAAAGTGTACGAATACTACGGCACAGGCGTGCAGTCATTCATTACGGACGATGGCGTCACTACGGATGGCGGCGCCACGATGACCTTCTCGGGCCAGCGCCCTCAGAGAAGCGGTTCCAACTTCACCTACTACGCCGTCTATCCCGCCACTGCAGCCAACCGTGACGGCAACACGGGCTACGACTACATCACTACTCCCCACGTACAGTACCCCTCCGCCACCAGCTTCGACCCCAAAGCGGACCTGCTGATAGCGCGTAAGATGGAGACCAGCACCCAGGCCACGGAACTCGCAATGAGCTTCGCGAGGGTCGTGGCCATAGGCAAGATGACGCTGAAGGGCCTGGTGACCAAAGACAATATACTCGAGGTCGCGTTCCAGCCTAAGAAGGGCGATCAGTACATACCCCTTTCCGGCGAAACTTCCTTCGACCTGGAGACTGCCCGCCCGGTCTTCGGCTACGGCGACAAGGAACGCTACACTAACAACCTGATGGAATACGACGGAACCATCCCCGCCAACAATATGCCCGTATGGTTCACCTGCTATCCCTTCGAACTGCAGGAAGGCGATTCCTTCCGCGTCGTCGTGGAAACCGTAGGCGCCTCCTACAACAAGAACGTAACCATCCCCGCGGGCAGGAGCCTGGCCTTCAAAGAGGGAAAGCCCTCCGTATTCAGCGTCAACCTGAGCGACGCTTCGATGGTCGAAAAGAACATCGAAGCCAAGTACGCCTGCCTTACTGCTGAAGAGTGGATAGCCTCCGGCGCCACCAATGACTCAAAAGAAGTCACGGTCTACCAGGCCAATGGTGCGATCTGGCACTCCAATGCCAGGATAGGCAACAGAAACAGCCTCACCATTTCGGCCACCAGCACTGGATATCTGGCCCTGCCTAAATTCAGCGACAATCTGTCCAAGGTCCGTATCCACGTGGCCAGGAACCAGCAATCTTTGAGCAAGGTATTCTTCGCCAACACGGTCGGCACTGCCAGCACCAACCAGTATGTCGAAACAGACAAGGGAGGCATCTACGAAATCGACCTTTCTTCAGTCAATAAGACCACCGGATACATACGCTGCTACAAAGCCTCCATCAATCTCAGCAAGATAGAAGTGTTCACCCAGAACGACACCCGCCCGGCACTCGCCACGCCCCGGGACGTGCAGGCCCACCTCAGAATTAATACTCAGAACAGCCTCTCCGTCTTCTGGTCAAGCGTGTCGGATGCTGCTGGATACTACGTAACCATTACGCCCGCATCCGGCACACCCATCACCCAGTATGTCAGCGGCAAGCTTTCTGCCGACTTCACGGACCTGCCCTACGAAACCTCGTTCACCCCTTCGGTAGTAGCCGTGCCCGCCGACCCGTACACCACCGCCGAATCGGGCCGCGGAACCGGCGAGGCGATATCTACCTTGGCAGACCCTGACGCGCCTTCCCACTGGACAAGGGTATCCCTCTCGCAGACGAACGAGAACGATATCGTGGTCATAGTATGCTCCAACAATCAAGGTGATTACGCCCTACCCAACGACACTTCAGAACCCTATATGGTCCTCGAAACCATCCCCGTAGTCGTTAGGGACGACGAACTGAAGGGAACGGTCCCTGACAATCTCAAGTGGAAGGTTTACGATGAATACGGGGATTATGGCTTCTACCAGTACGGTAGCAACGTCAACAGGCTGTATTGCATAAACGAGTACAATGGCATTGGCGTAGGTACGGATTACAACCAGTGCTACGAGTTCTACGAAACGGAAGCGAACGGCTTCAAACGCCTGAATAACCGTGGACTGAGGAAATGCCTCGGCCTCTACCGTACGCTTTTCTGGACCACTTTAGATCAGAACGACAGCGACCTGGACGATCAGGATATAATGATTTTCAAATACAGGCCCTAGATTGCCTTGACCATCGTCAGTATGTTCCGAATACTTGGTCTATTAGTTGGACGAATTCTTTGTATGCGGCGGTGCCGGAAAGTTCGGAAAGCGCCTTCGCCAGGGCCCTGTAGCGCCATTCGTGCTCTTTCGGGTCCTTGGCGTGGAAGATCTCCCAGAGCGCGGGCCCCATCACCGCGTAGTCGCGTGCTATCGCACGCATGTTCGAGAGCTTATCCCCCATCGCCACTATCTTCACGTCCCGCGGAGCGCCCGCCAGCCTCCGCAGGCCGGCTTCCTTGCGGGAGCGCCAGCTATCCTCCTCGCTGACCCCGTCGGGCAGGCTGTCGCTCTCCGCGGCAACTATCTCCGCTATACGGCTGCCGAAGGCCAGGCGGATATCCTCCACCGTGACGTCCGTATCCTCCACCGTGTCGTGCAGGGCGGCGGCGGCCAGAAGTTCCTGGTCGGAGGTCATGGTAGATACTATCTCCATGGCCTCCATCGGATGGACTATGTACGGGAAGCCTTTCCCCCGGCGTTCGGTGCCGGAGTGGGCTTTCACCGCGAAGATTATCGCCCTGTCGAGCAGGGTGGTTTCGAGGGGTTTGTTTGCCATTTCAGTCCTTGCTTGCTGCGATGAAACGGAGGATGATGTCCACAGCTTCGTCGGTGTCGATATTATCTACGTTGAGCACGAGGTCGTAGTTGCGGGTGTCGTAGCGGCTGGTGCCGGTGTAGCGCTGGACATAGTTCTCGCGCATCTGGTCCACCTTGCGTATGATCTCCTCGGCCTCCTTGCGGGTCTTGCCCTGCTTCTCCGCCACCCTGGTGATGCGGGTTTCGAGGGAGGCGTGGATGAACACGTCTATCTTGTTGGGAAAGTCCTTCAGGATGAAGAATCCGGACCTGCCGGCTATCACGCAGGACTGCTCGGAGGCCAGTTTCTTGAGCACCTCGCTCTCGGTGTGGAAGATGTCGTCGTTGGTGACGGCGTAGTTGTACATATTGGGCACCGCGCCGATGCCGGCGGGGTGCGGCACGGGGTTGACGTGGCTGAGTATCTCGTTGAAGAGGTTCTTCTTCTCGCCTTTGATGCGTTCGATGCTGGCGGGGGTGTAGCCGTAGCGCTCGACCAGGGCGTTGATTACTTCCTTGTCGCAGTAGCGCACGCCGAGTTTCTCTGCGAGGGCGCGGCCTATGGTGCGGCCGCCGGAGCCGACCTCGCGGCTGATGGTTATTACGAATTGCTTTCCAGTGTCCATATCAGATGAGGTTTATGTCTTTTGCTTGCCGGTAGATATGCGCGGCCAGGGAGGCGTTGCTTTCCAGGGGGCCGTTCAGCGAGCAAAGCATTGCATCGCCTTCTTTTTTGATTATTACTTCCCTCGTCGTGTTATTGTGGTTTGTAAAAATAGGAATTTCCGTTTATATTTGCAAGGCACTGAAAACTAATCCGATATGGCTGTACGACTTCTTTTTGGCAAAACTGATGACCCTCTCTTCGCCAGGAGCAAGTGGTGGGGGTCGCCGGATATGCCCGAGGATATGGAGTATCCGGCGGCAGGTGAGGGCCCCTTGACTTTCATGTGTCAGATCCGTTGCGAGGAGATTGCTCCCTTCGATCCGAAGGGCCTCCTTCCGCATGAGGGGATGCTGTATTTCTTTGCCGCCCTGGACTATGCCCTGGGCGATCTCGACGCCATATCATCTCCCGGAATGGGGGAATGGAATCCGGATTGTTTCCGGGTGCTGTATTCACCTTCCTGCGATAATCTGCGTACGCTTGACGAGGGTTCGTCCGGCCTCCCCGCCGAAAAGCTGACCTTCGCGTCAGGGGCTTCGATGGACGATTCTTTCCGCCTCCTGGGCTATCCCTACTACGAGGAGGTCCGGGATGAGTGCCCGGGGATGATTTCGCTTCTTCAGGTGGATGAGAGCGATGATTGGGGCCTCCGTTTCTTCGATTGCGGGATGCTGAATTTCCTTATCTATCCCACCGACCTTGCTGCCCGCCGCTGGGGGGACGTGCGCTGCTATCTGCACTCCGCCTAGGCAGCACCCAACCTCTACCTCCACTCCGCCTGGGCAGCACCTAACCTCTACCTCAACTCCGCCTAGGCAGCACCTAACCCCCTGGCTATCAGCACTTTCCCGGCGGGAAAATCGGCGAAATTTGCCGATTTTCTTTCCGGTAATTGTCTGGCTGTCAATTACTTGGCTGCTGCGGGTGGTTGGATGGTGCTGGTGCTTGGGTGGTGCCTGTGCTTGGGTGGTGCTGGTGCTTGGATGGTGCCTGTGCTTGAAAGCCGCATAAGTTGGCCCGCCACGCGACAATTGCCAATTTGAGCGCCGGCATAATCTCCCAGGTGTTCCTGGTCTGCAAAAAAAATGCAGACCAGGAACAAAAACGCCCGAAATTGTTCCCGGTCTGCCAAAAACTTGCAGACCAGGAACACCCACCCCTTCTCCCCAGCAGACCGGAATCACCTACCACCCTTCCACGGCGTTTCAGCGGGCAAGGTCTAATTTCATGCCCGACACCTTGCCCGCATTTCGGCCTCCCATGCAC
>JAEEGI010021337.1_pt1 | contig 12881 bp, 8 predicted proteins | sample 8958751 | NCBI WGS metagenome assembly JAEEGI01 (sample SAMN16246545, study PRJNA631951) | gut metagenome | biome: gut microbiome; feature: rumen; material: KS-attached | host: Bos | place: Iran: Karaj | collected 2018-10 | reverse complement strand
AGCTGCAGCGCGAGCAGGGACTGCGCACGCAGCGCACCATCGGACTCGACGACATCAGCCACCGCATCGCGCTTGGCGAGTTCCACGAGCTGAACATCGTTGTCAAGGGCGACACCGACGGTTCCATCGAGGCACTCAGCGACTCGTTCATCAAGCTTTCAACCGAGAAGGTGCAGGTGAATGTCATCTCGAAGGCCGTTGGCCAAATCTCGGAGAACGACGTCATGCTGGCATCGGCATCGAAGGCCGTCATCATCGGCTTCCAGGTGCGCCCGTCGTCGGCAGCCCGCAAGCTTGCCGAAAGCGAGGGCGTGGAAATCAACACCTACAGCATCATCTACGATGCCATCGAGGATGTGCGCTCCACCATGGAGGGCATGCTCGACAAGGTGATAAAGGAAGAGGTGACCGCCCAGGTGGAGGTGCGCGAGGTTTACAAGATTTCGAAGGTGGGCACCGTTGCCGGCGCCATGGTGGTGGAAGGAAAGGTGCACCGCACCGACAAGGCACGTCTGGTGCGCGACGGTATCGTGGTCTTCACCGGAGCCATCAATGCGCTGAAGCGCTACAAGGACGACGTGAAGGAGGTGGCCACCAACTTCGAGTGCGGTATCTCGCTCGTCAACTTCAACGACATACAGCAAGGCGACATCATCGAGACCTTCCAGGAAATCGAGGTGCAGCAGAAGCTGTAATCCCCGGTCCGGGCCGGAATCTCCGGAAATTCTGGAGATTCCGGAAATTCGCTCGTAGAGGCTGCTCCCAATGGTGGGGGTAGCCTCTGCGAGCTTTTGCACATCGCTGGTGGCTTTTTAGAGGAAGAAGATGGCTTCAGGCCCCATGTTGAGCAGCAGGTCGAGGATGCTCAGATTGGGCAGGAAACCATGGCGTTGCGAAAACACCTGGTAATAAGGAAGCGGCACGAATTCGGGGTCGGGTAGGGGATGCTTGGGGCTGATGGCTTCGCGATAATCAGCGAAGCCGACAACTCTCTCAAATTCTGTGGTATTCTTCAAAACGGGATGGATGTCGAGCAGCTCGCACATCCTGCGCACGATGGCATCGTTGAAGTCGACGAGCCGTTCCCACTGATGCTCGAAGAAGAAAGGGCGCAGGTCGTCTTCGTAGTATTCCAGGAAGGGCGAGTCGCCGTAGGCGCTGGTGATGGCCTGCCAATGCTGGTGGCGCCAGTTGCCGTGGTCGCTGATGCGTAGGTCGGCCACCAGTCGGTTGGCTTTGCTCCCCTCCACCGGCACGGTGAGGGCTTGCACCCCCTGGGCAGTGGCGATGAGGCAGCGGTTGCGGTAGGTCTGCTTTTGGAAGCTTTCGCAAACCTCAATCATCGCCTCGCCGTGCCGATAAAGCTTTTGATACCATTGCACGGGGCCGAAATAGGTGGTAGAGAGCAGGACCATTTTTTCTTTGGGATAAAGCAAATGCTGAATCAGAGTGGCAGCAGAAGCCTGTCGCCGCGCCAGCCTCTCAGGATGGATGTGGCAGGGGCATGGCTGAAGACTACCATCGTGGCTCGCCCGATGATGAACTGTTCGGGGATGAAGCCAAGCGTGCGCGAGTCGGTGGCATTCTCTGTGCCCAAGGCCTCCATCCAGTAGTGGTCGGCGCTGTCGCATGCCTTCGTACTGGGCACCACCATCATCTGGCCGTCGGCTGTGCTGACGGTGTCGCCAGGCAGTGCCTTGCAGCGGCATATCAGTACCTCGCTGGGGTTCTGGGGGTTCTCGAAGGCCACCACGTCGCCTCGGCTGACGGGGCGTCGCCATAAGCGGCCATAGCCGAAGAGACCACCGTTGCCGCCCACGCGCAGTCCGTAGCTCCAGCGGTTCACCAGCACGCGGTCGCCTTGCAGCAGCACGGGCGACAATCCATTCCCCTCGATGGTGCAGATGGTGAAAGCCAAAGCCCTGAAGACGAGCATCAGCAACAGCGCCACTGCCAGCGCCAAGAGGAATCGAAAGGTTTTTAGCATTTTGGTTCGTTCTGTTTGTTGTGGCACTGCCACAACCCACCCCACCGCTACTTGATGTTGTCAACGAAGCGGAACAGGCGGTTCCAGCGGATGCCTCCGTTGAACATGCTGCGGTCGGGGTCGCTGCTCCACCAGATGAAGATGGGCTTGCCCACGATGTGGTCCTCGGGCACGAAGCCCCAGTAGCGCGAGTCGGCCGAGTTGTGGCGGTTGTCGCCCATCATCCAGTAGTAGTCCATCTTGAAGGTGTAGCTGCTGCTTTCCTTGTCGTTGATGTAGATTTTGCCGTTTTTCACTTCCAGCTTGTTGTCTTCGTAGGCTCTGATGCAGCGCTCGTAGAGGGGCAGGTTGTCGAGGGTGAGTTCGACGCTGGCACCCTTCTTCGGAATCCAGATGGGACCGTAGTTGTCGCGCGTCCACTGCATGTTTCCGTTCTGCGGGTATAGGCGGCGCCAGTCGTCTTCGGGCGGCGTGGTGTTCAGCTCCACGCTCTCCACCAAGTTCTTGTTCTGTTCCAATGCGGCCTTGGCAGCCTTGGTGAGCGGCATGCCATCCACCACCGTGCGGCGGGTGAAGCGTATGTCGTCGCGCTGCGAGCTGGGGGGATAGCCCAGGTCTTCGCAGGTGATGCCCAGATCCTTCATCAGGTCGTTGGTGAGCGTGGCACCCTCGCGAAACACCACGGTGTGCCAATACTGCACCAGGTCGGGCTCTTTGTTGGCTTTGCCGTCGGTGTAGATGATGCGGTCTTTGATTTCCAGTGTCTGGCCAGGCAGTCCCACGCAGCGTTTCACGTAGTTTTCGCGGCGGTCGGTGGGACGGGTGTCGATGTCGCCGAAGCGGGCCCAGTCGGCCTTGATGGCGGCTTTGCCGGCAGCGTATACCTGGCTGAAGAATTTGAGACGGTCGAGGGGTGCCACGCTGTCGAGCATGTGGGGATTGGCGGGGTGGCCCAGCGCGGCCTCATACTGCTGCCATCCAAACTGGTAGCACAAGTCGTAATAGACCGTTTGGTAAGGCAGTTCGCTGCAGATGGTGTCGCCAGCGGGATAGTTAAACACCACGATGTCGTTCTGCTGCACATGTCCCAGACCCTTCACGCGGCGGTAGTCCCAGTGTGGCCACTCAATGTAGCTCTTCAGTCCGCCGATGGGCAGGGTGTGCTGTGTCAGGGGCACGGTGAGCGGTGTCTGCGGAATGCGTGGACCGTAGCTCACTTTCGACACGAAGAGGTAGTCGCCGGTGAGCAGCGATTTCTCAAGCGAGCTGCTGGGGATGACATAGTTCTGAAAGAAGAACTGGTTGATGAAGTAGACGGCCACAAGGGCGAAGACAATGGCATCGACCCACGACATGATGAAGCGCCACGGGCCTTCGCTGTCTTTCCACCACTGCCAGTTGATTTTCTTCGAGATATATGCGTCGTAGATGAAGGGCACCACCAGGAGGCCCATCCACGATTTCACCCAGTATAGGAACAGCAGATAGAGCACCAGCACGATGATGAACTTGGCCCATTGCCGCTTCATGTTTGGTTTTTTCTTTTCTTTTTTCATTGTTTTTCTTCTGGTTTATTCTGGTCTTTCTAGATTATCCAGATTATCTGGAATTTCCGGAGTTTCTGGTTAATCCGGGATATCCGGCTTGCTTTGGAATTAGAAATCAAACATATCGCTGATGGTGAGCAGGCCGCTGTGGGTGGCCGTGTATTCTGCGGCCATGACGGCTCCCAAGGCAAATCCCTTGCGGCTGTGGGCATCGTGGCTGATGGTGATGAGGTCGGCATCGCTGTCGTAGCGGATGGTGTGGATGCCGGGCACTTCGCCTCGCCTGATGTGGTCGATGCGCAGCAGGGCGGGGTCGTTGGTGTCCTCAGCCCAGGCGTTCTTGCGGTCGATGTTGGCCACGATGTCTTCGGCCAGTGTGATGGCGGTGCCGCTGGGATGGTCCAGCTTGTGCACGTGGTGTGTCTCTTCCATCTCCACATCGTACTGTGGGAACTTGTTCATGATGCGGGCAAGATAGCGGTTGACGGCGGCGAAGATGGCCACGCCGATGGAGAAGTTGGAAGCCCAGAAGAGCGTCTCGCCCTCCTCCTGGCAGCGTCGGCGCACGTCGTCGCCGTGGTTCTTCATCCATCCTGTGCTGCCGCTCACCACCTTCACGCCCCTTTCCCAACACTTCAGATAGTTGCCGTAGGCGGCGGTGGGGCTGGTGAACTCGATGGCCACGTCGGCCTGTGCAAAACGGTCGCTGTCGAACTCCTCTTGATTGTCTATGTCGATAATGCTGACAATCTCATGGCCACGGCCACGGGCTATCTCTTCAATCATTTTGCCCATCTTGCCATAGCCTATTAATGCTATTTTCATCTTCGAAGATTTTAAAACCGATGCAAAAGTACACAAAAAGTGGCAATTACAGGCCATTAAGCATAAGAATTTAAGTTTTCTTTAGAGGAAAGACGGCCAGTTAAAAAAAAAACTGTAATTTTGCACCCTGTAATGAAGCAAGATGCCAATATACGCCTTGCCCTGCAGCGTCGGATATTGATTCTCGACGGTGCTATGGGCACCAAGATTCAGGCCATGGGGCTTTCCGAGGCCGACTTTCATCGTGGGCGGTTCCATGACTGGCCTGTGTCGCTGGTGGGCAACAACGATGTGCTGTCGCTCACTGCTCCCGAAGCCATCGCCGCCATTCACCGTGCATACATCGATGCTGGTGCCGACATCATCAGCACCAACACGTTCTCGTCGAACCGTATCAGTCAGCACGAATACGGCTGCGAGGGCGAGGCCAGGGCGATGGCGCTGGCTGGTGCCCAGCTGGCACGTCGCGTGGCCGACGAGTGCGCTGACCACCACGTCTGGGTGGCCGGGTCGATGGGACCCACGGCGAAGTCGCTCACGCTGGCTTCTGATATGAGCCAGCCCGCCCTGCGCACCGTGGACTTCGACACGATGGCCGCCGCCTACGAAGAGCAAGCCGAGGCCCTGCTTGAAGGTGGTGCCGACGTGCTGCTGCTCGAGACCTGCTACGACGCACTGAACACAAAGGCGGCCCTCTATGCCATCCAGCGGCTCAATGAGCGACTGAACTTGCAGACACCCGTCATGGTGTCGGCCACCATCAACGACCGCAGCGGACGCTTGCTGACAGGACAGGCGCTGGAGGCCTTCTTCATCAGCATCTGCCATTACCCCCATTTGCTCTCTTTTGGCTTGAACTGCTCGTTTGGAGTGGCCGACCTGCGTCCTTTTGCCGAGCAGATGTCGGCCCGTGTGCCTGTGTACTTCTCGCTCCATCCCAACGCCGGACTGCCCAACGAGATGGGCGAGTACGAGGAGTTGCCCGCCTACACCGCCACCCATCTCAGGCAGATGGCCGAGGCAGGGCTGCTGAACATCGCGGGAGGCTGCTGCGGCACCGACGAGCGCCACATCCATGCCATCAGCGAGGCACTGAAAGGACTGACACCTCGACAGCCGGCCACGCCCGACAAAAGGCTGTGGCTGTCGGGACTCGACGCGCTCTGCATCCCCTCGTTGGACGAAGCAATGGGAGCGAGCTTCATGAACATCGGCGAGCGCACCAATGTGGCTGGCTCGCGGAAGTTTGCCCGCTTGATTGCAGCAAAAAGCTACGACGAGGCCCTCTCCGTGGCACGTCATCAGATAGAAGGCGGTGCCAGCATCATCGACATCAACATGGACGATGCCATGCTCGACAGCCGCCAAGAGATGCAGACCTTCGGCCGATACATTGCCAACGACCCATCGGTGGCACGCGCCGTGCTGATGATCGACAGCAGCGACTGGCCCACCGTGGTGGCTGGCTTGAAGAACGCGCAGGGCAAGTGCATCGTCAACTCCATCAGTCTGAAGGGTGGCGAAGCCGACTTCGTGGAGAAAGCCCACGAGCTGCGACGCTTGGGGGCTGCCGTGGTGGTGATGGCCTTCGACGAAGAGGGGCAGGCCACCACCTACGAGCGCAAGATTGCCATTGCCGACCGAGCCTACAAGCTGCTGACGGGCATCGGCTTCCCGCCGCAAGACATCATCTTCGATGTCAATGTGCTCACCGTTGCCACCGGCATCAAGGAGCACCAGACCTACGCTGTCGATTTCATCCGTGCCGTGGAGTGGATCAAGCACCACCTGCCGCTGGCCAAGACCAGTGGCGGTGTGAGCAACCTGTCGTTCAGCTTCCGTGGTAATAATATAGTACGTGAGGCCATGCACAGCGTGTTCCTCTATCACGCCGTCAGGAAGGGACTCGACATGGCCATCGTCAACCCCGCCATGCTGCAGGTCTACGACGATATTGAACCCCATCTGTTGCGGGCCGTGGAGGATGTCATCCTGAACACCGACGATGAGGCTACCGAGCGTCTCGTTGGTGTGAGTGAAGAACTAAGGGGAAAAAACGTTGAACGTTCTTCGCCGAGCGCAACGTTCAACGTTCAACGTTCAACGTTCAACGTCGAAGAGCGCCTGACCGAAGCGCTGACCAAGGGCATCAGCGACCATCTGGCCGATGATGTGGCCGAGGCGTTGGCGAAGTATGGCCGCCCCCTCGACGTAATAGAAAAGCCCCTGATGGATGCCATGAAGCATATAGGCCAACTGTTTGGTCAGGGGAAGATGTTCCTGCCGCAGGTGGTGAAGTCGGCGCAGGTGATGAAGAACGCCGTGGCTCTGCTGCAGCCCTACATCGATGCGGCCGACGCTGCCGATAGTCGCAAGGAGAAACCCTGCGTGGTGCTGGCCACCGCCAATGGCGACGTGCACGACATTGGCAAGAACATCGTGGGCATCGTGCTGGCTTGCAATGGCTTTGAGGTGGTCGACCTGGGCGTGATGGTCCCTGGCGAGACCATCCTTGAGGCCACCAAGAAGCATCGCCCGGTGCTGGTGGGGGTGAGCGGACTCATCACCCCGTCGCTGAAGGAGATGGAGAAGCTGTGCCAGCTGTTTCAGCGCGAAGGGCTGCGCACACCCATCCTCGTGGGCGGCGCCACCACCTCGGCTGTGCACACCGCCGTGAAGCTGGCTCCGCTCTACGATGGCTTGGTGCTCTATGGCGGCGATGCCTCGCAGACCTCGGTGCTGGCCAAGCGCTTGGAACTTGATGCCGATGCCGTGGCCGCCGACGTGCGCAGCGAGCAGGAGCTGTTGCGCACCACCTACGATGAGCACCACACGCAGATAGTGCCCTACGAAGAGGCCAACGCCCATGCACCCCAATACACCTGGCACGATGCGCAGCTCCCAACGTTCAACGTTGAACGTTCTTCGACAAGCGAAGCGGCAGAGCCGAGCGCACCATTGAACGTCCAACGTCTCCTCCCCCTCATCGACTGGCGCATGTTCCTGCTCTTCTGGGGTTTCAAGGGCGAGACCCTGCCCCAGCTGTTGGTGAATCCCGAGGCTGAGAAGACGCTGAAGGAGGGACAGCAGTATCTACAGAAAGCCATCGACGAAGGCACGCTGCGCGTGAGGACGCTGGTACGGTTTGAGTCGGCCATTCGCCGTGGCAACGACATCGTGCTGACTGCCGACGGCCAGCTGTTGCCCATGTTGCGCAGCCAGAGTCCTTCGGGGCGTTTCCGTTGCCTGGCCGACTATTTCGATACGAAGCACCCCAGCCCCGTGGGCATGTTCGTCGTCACTGCCGATGCCACCACCCCTGATGCCAGCGATGCCGAGCGCCTGATGCGCCATGCCCTCTGCGCCCGTCTGGCCGAGGCTGGTGCCGAGTGGCTCCAGCAACAGTGCTATGGCGGCCAGCATGCCATCCGCGCCGCCTTCGGCTATGCCTCCTGCCCCGACCACTCGCTCAAGCGCATCGTCTTCGACCGTTTGCAGGCCGAGCAACAGATGGGCATCACCCTCACCGACCATTATTCCATACAGCCCTCCACCTCTGTCTGCGGTCTCTTCATCGCCCATCCCGAGGCGCGCTTCTTCACCCTGGGGCGCATCGACCGCACCCAGCTGGCCGACTACTGCCGCCGCCGGGGCATCAGCATCGACGAAGGAGAGCAGCTGCTGTCGAAATACTTGCAAGACTGAAAAACCACATAGAATGAAAGTTATTGACATCCTTCGCACTGCGAAACGCCCGTTTGCCAGCTTCGAGTTGGTGCCGCCCCTGAAGGGCAGCGACGTGAGTCTGCTCTACCAGAGCATTGAGCCGCTGATGCAGTTTCAGCCGCCGTTTATCAACGTCACCTGTCACCGCGACGAGATAGAGTATGTGCCCAATGCCGACGGCACCTACACTAAGATGACGCTCGCCAAGCGCCCCGGCACGGTGGCCATCGTGGCTGCCATCATGCGCCGCTTCCCCCAGCTGGAGATAGTGCCCCACGTCATCTGTGGCGGTGCCTCGCGGTCGAAGGTGGAGAGCGAGCTGCTCGACCTGAACTTCTTAGGCATCCAGAACGTGGTGGCCCTGCGTGGCGATGCCCTGCCGGGACAGCGCTTCTTCATTGCCGAGAAGGACGGCTTCAGCCATAGCTCAGAGCTGGTGGACATGATTGGCAACCTGAACCAAGGGCGCTACCTCGACCCCACCGTCAAGGACGGCCTCGCCACCAATTTCTGTGTGGGCGTGGCCGCCTATCCTGAGAAGCACTACGAGGCCGCCAACCTGCACACCGACATCCAGTACTTGAAGCGGAAGGTGGAGGCCGGGGCCGACTATGTGGTCACGCAGATGTTCTTCGACAATGAGCAGTACTTCCAGTTCGTCGACCAGTGCCGTGCGGCTGGCATCACCGTGCCCATCATCCCGGGGTTGAAGCCCATGTCGTCGAAGCGGCAGATAGACCTCCTGCCCCGTTCCTTCCACATCGACATCCCGCAGGAGCTGGTCGCCCTGATGCAGCAAGCGAAGACGGCCGAGGCCGCCTATCAGACAGGCATCGACTGGGCCGTCCGCCAGAGTCGCGAGCTGTTGGCGCACGGCGCTCCTGCCATCCACTACTACACCATGGCCAAGACCGACAATGTCTGCCAGATTGTGAAGGCCGTGTTTTAGCATGAGTGGTTGTGGTGATACCACAACAAACGGAACACTTGTCCTGTCTGTTGTGGTATCACCACAATCGCTGCTGTCAGATTATCGATAAGCCCCGCAGGCTTGTCGCTTATTTGCTCATCAGCAGGTCCACCAGCGGCTTGTCTTTGAAGGTGTGCTTCTGCTGGTCCCAGAAGCCGAAGTCGGCATCGTAGCACCAGGTGGTCCAGGCGATGTTGTTCTCCTTGAACACGGTCAGCATGTCCTTCGTCCACTTGTAGGCCAGCTCACGGTCGACGGGTTCATAGACGCCCCACTCGCCGCAGAACAGCTGCAGACCGTACTTCTTGGCGGCCTCGATGGCATCCTTGAAGTCGGCGCGAATCTTGTCGATGTTCCACTCCTGCGTCGTGAATGGCTCCAGCATCGGCTTCAGCGAGTCGGAGGCGGCCTCATAGTCCTCCTTCGACACGAGGATGCCGGGATAGTTCACCTTGCCCGTGTATTTGCCAAGGGGTGTCCACCAGGCTCCGTAGTGCGTCAGAATCATCGGGTTGTAGTAGTGGAACGAGAGGATGATGTTCTTGTCGCCCTCGGGCACCGTCAGGTACTTGATGGTCTCGTAGCTCTGCCACATGTTGCTGCCGATGACGAGTGTTCGCTGCGGCTCGCGCTCGCGCAGTGCCTTGTGCACTTTTAGGATGAGCTTGTTCCACTGCTCGTGCTCCTCGGCCACCGGCTCGTTCATGAACTCGTAGGCCACGGAGTCGCAGCTGTAGCCCTTCAGCACGTCGCTCAGCTGATACCACATGTTGATGAGGTCCTGCTGTGCCTTCTCCGAGGTGAACAGCGTGTTGGCGCTGCTGCCGCCCTCGTTCACGGCATTGAAATAGTGCGAACGGATGATGTGCAAGTCGACGATGGTGCGCAGGTGGTGCTTCTCGGCCCAGTTGATGGCGTTGGTCATCAGTTGCCAAGCCTCGGGCAGCTTGTTGCCGTCCTCGTCCCAGAACTGCACCTCGTCGATGGGCAGACGCACGAAGTCGAAGCCCAGCGAGTCGAGACGGGCAAAGTCGTCCTCCTGGATGTGCAGCTGGCGGGCCTCGCCACGCTCCTCGCTCTGCGAGAGCCAGTGGCTCACGTTGGTGCCACGCTCAATCTTGAAGTTGTTCACTCCGATGTCGGTTGTTTTCTTGCTCGTGCAGGCCGTCAGGGCCAGCAGCGTCGTGGCAGCGAGTGCCAGCGAAAGAATCTTTCTCATGTTGTTTTTAGTGTTAGTGAAACCTGTTGTGTGTTATGATGTGAACTTTCATTACCTCACCAGTTTGACGATGGCGTAGGAGGTGGGAGGCATGTGTACCGTCATCTTGCCGCTGCTTTTGTCGTAGTTGATGGGGAACTTGTCGCCAGCGAGGAGGTTCGTGCGACTGTACTTCACGTTGATGTTGAACGTGGCGATGGAAGCATCGGCCTTGGGGTTGAGCATCACCAAAACCACGTTTTTGCCGGCAGCACGGGCATAGACGAAGGGGTAGGACGATGGCGAATCCTGACTGGGATAGAGGGGCACGAACTCGGCGTAGTTGGCGAGTGCAGATTCCGAGTGGCGCAGGGCGATGAGGCGCCGCGTCCTGTTGAGCAGCGACTGCTGGTTGTTCTCCTGTGCCTCCACGTTGGGAGCGTCGGGTGCGGGGTCAACGGGCAGGTAGAGCTTCGCGGCATCGCCCGTTGAGAATCCCAGGTTCTTGCCACTGGTCCACTGCATCGGCGTGCGGGCCCCGTTGCGCGGCTGATAGGCACCCTCCACCTGCGGCCAGTCGTTGGGCAGCTGGCGCATGCCTATCTCGTTGCCATAATAGAGGAAGGGAACGCCCGGCATGGTGAAGCCGAAGGCATAGATGATTTCCAGCTCTTTGTCGGTGCGCCTATTGGCTAAGCGGGCATTGTCGTGGTTGCCCAGTGGCAGACTGATGTAGCCCTTGCCCACGGTCTTGCGATATTGGTCCATGTAGCTGGCGAGGAAGTCTTTGATGTCGCCCTGGCCCTCGGCATCAAAGTAGCTGTGCCCCTCGCTCACGCCGTTCAGTATGCGCCAGCTCTCCTTCTGGAACAGGTCGTTGTAGCCTCGGAACCAGTGGAAGAAGTCTACGTGGAAGCAGTTGTCGAGTGCGTCGGCAGGGTACGACCACTCGGCCACCATGAATCCCTTCGGGTATTCTTTCTCCAGCAGTTGGCGTATCTCGCGCCAGAACAGTTTCGTCTCGTTCTCGTTGGTGTTGTAGAACTGCTCGTTGCCCCTCATGCGCCGTGTCTTCACCAATGCCCCCGCCATGTCGGCGCGGAAGCCGTCGGCACCCATGTCCATCCAGAAGCGCAGCACCTGCTTCAGGTCTTCGCGCATGGCCATCACGTCGGGGTGGTTGGTGGGCAGCTGCCATTTCTGTGCCGGGTCGGGGTTGGCGAAGCCGAAGTTCAGCGCCGGCTGGCACCAGTAGAAGTTGCGCATGAACTGCCCATTGCGCTGGCCGTAGCCCTTGATGAACTGTCCGGCAAACTCCTGTGGGGGGTCCACCCAGTTGGTCTCCGTCCAGATGTAGTAGTTGGAGTATTTGTTCGGCTCCTGCCGTTGCGAAGCCACAAACCACGGATGGTCGATGGCGGTGTAGCTGACCACATAGTCGAAAATGACGTGCAAGCCGTGTTTGTGGGCCTCGTCGAAGAGTCGGCGTGCGTCGTCGTTGGTGCCATAGCGGGGCGCAATCTTGTAGTAGTCGCGGATGTCGTAGCCCGCATCGTGGAAGGGCGAGTCGAAGAAGGGGTTGAGCCAGATGGCGTCCACGCCGAGGCTCTTCACGTAGTCGAGCTTGCTGATGATGCCCTGCAGGTCGCCGATGCCGTCGCCGTCGGAGTCGCAGAACGTCTGCGGATAGATTTGGTAGAACACTGCGTTCCGCGCCCAGTCGGGGACTTTCGGAATCTCATACTTTCCAGTGATGGTCTGCGCCTGCATGGTCAACGCGCTCACCATGGCCAAGAGGCAAATTGTCTTTTTCTTCATGTCAGATGATGTCTTTTTGTTCAATAGTTAGTATCCTAATCCCACATAGCTGTGCGCTGCAAGGCGGATGTCGAAGACGGGTCAGGAGTCTTCTTAGATTGTTGGTCATATATTTAATTAATGTGTTAAGTTTAGGCTTTCTGCTGCCCTATGCCGGGCGTAATGAATCATCGATGCAAATTTACGAATTATTGCCAATATTCATCGCCGTATGGCCCACAATTCTGAGGCCCGATATGTTTTTTTAACGTTTCAGGGACTCCTTTGTTACCTTGAATGCTGAGCAAAAACAAATAATCGCGGCTCATTCACGGCCATTTGCGTTACGCCGTAGGCAATTATGTTTATGTCTGCGACGCAACGTGTAAACATATCTACGCTTCGCGACTTGGAAAAAACCAAATAAAACACGAAAAAACCAAATAAAACCACGCTTGATGTTTCCTCCCGCTGTTTTTTCTGGTTTTATTTGGTTTTATTTTGTTTTTTCAAGTCCGCCCTGCGGTAAGAACGACATAAGTATTATTTCGGCTATTCTTGCGTCCCGTTGGTAGCAAGCGGCAAGGCCGAGCGCACGTTACGCCGTAGGCAAATATTTTTATGTCTGCGACGCAACGCGAATATCCGTGAATGACACGCGAATGACCCGTGAATAATATTTGGCGTAGCATTCATGCACATTCGTGATTCTTCATGCACATTCGTGTAGAAATAATATTATTGCCTACGGCGTAACATGAATGTGCATGAATGTCTCACGAATGAACCTGGAAGAACATTAGAGCGCCGCGTACGTGCAGACCCGCGCTG
>JAEEGI010021336.1_pt1 | contig 12881 bp, 12 predicted proteins | sample 8958751 | NCBI WGS metagenome assembly JAEEGI01 (sample SAMN16246545, study PRJNA631951) | gut metagenome | biome: gut microbiome; feature: rumen; material: KS-attached | host: Bos | place: Iran: Karaj | collected 2018-10 | reverse complement strand
AATATGGTTAATAGATTAAGATCTATTATACCTAGACAAATGTTTGAAGTACCTATTCAAGCATTTATAAATAATAAAGCAATAGCAAGAGAGACTATTAAGCCTCTAAGAAAAAATGTACTTGCTAAATGTTATGGTGGAGATATTTCTCGTAAGAAGAAACTTCTTGAAAAACAAAAAGAAGGTAAAAAGAAAATGAAAAATATAGGTTCTGTAGAAGTACCACCAGAAGCATTTTTAGAAATATTAAATTTGAAAGGATGATATAAATGAATAACGAAATAATATTAGCTGAAGCATTTAAAGATTTAGCTGCAAAAAGAGGAAGATTAGAAACACAAATAGAAACATTAGAGGAGCAAAAAGAACAATATATGCTATCGAATTCTGAATTTGATATAGAAGAAGATAATGGACCACAGTTTGTTTCACTTGAGGGTGCACTAAAAATGATATCATTACATAATGATTCGTATATGGCAGACGAAGCAAGAGAAGAATATGAATTAAAAAAGAAGAAAATAAATGGGCTTTTATCACTTGATCCAAGTAATACCAACAGTGATGAACTTTCTTCTTATTTCGCATATCTAATGCCACAAATTAGTGCAAGCGATGAATATAGAAAGTTTGAGAGATTCGCACGTGAATCTAAGCAAAAGTATGTTTATGGTGAAAATGCATTTTATCAATACAATCAAAATTTATCTGAGGCTTTTGATATTTCAATAAGACTTCATAATAATGATTATCAAGCTAAAGAAGAAAAGGATACTTTAACCCAAAAATATAAGGATTCATTGAAAAAAATGTTGGACTTTTGTGATAAGAATATTAAATATCTTAAAAATGCTGCTGAAATAATGCTTAAAAATAAGGATAGGGTTTCTAGCAAGAATACAATACCAACTGTAAATCCTATTGAAAGAAGAAGAGAAGAAATAAAAGGACATTTAAGTGAAATAAATACTAAAATTGCTAGTAATCAACAATCTCTTGATACTATAGATCAAATATATGAATTACGTGATGATTTTAGAAAAACTAAAGATCCTGCAAAGTTTACAGATATGATTGGAAAGATGAAGTTATTAGGTGTTATTAGTACAAGAAATGCTAAAAAATTAACATATGTTAAATCAGAAAAAATTGATGATACAGTTGAGTTAAACGCAGAAAAACCAGAAAAACCTGTAATAAGTGTTCAACCTAAAGACCTTGATTCTGATTACTTTAGAAGACCTGATACAGAATGCATTATTTGCTTCTTAGGTGATTCTTTCTTAAAAGATATTGCTGGATATGATAATTCGAATATAATGACAGTTTTAAGAGCTACAACAGATTTATTTGAAAAAGTATATGCAGATAATAATTTTAAATTTGATGCTACTGGGGTCCCTAACCTTGGACCAGGTAAAGAAGTTAAACGCCTTGTAACTGCACCATATAATTTTGATTACAAGAGACAAGGAGATAGTAGAGATAAATATAGAATTCATGCATTTAAAAGACATTCTAATTTATTAGAAGAACTTCATTATGGTAAAGGAAACATTATATTCTTTGGAGCATTAGCACCAACTGATGATAAAGATAATGTTAAACTATTCGATGTAGTAGGTGGCAGATGTATAGGTAAATTACCAGATAATGGTAACTCAGCTATCTTAAAACCTTGTTTTGATTATATAGAACATATCACTAGAGGTTATATACCAGTTAGTTTATTAAGTTTTAGTGATAAAGTTAAATTAAAGAGTGGTAAATTTACTATGCAAAATGCTTCAATTGAAAATAATAAATATATTTCATTTGATAATGTTGATGAAAATACTAAGAATAATGTTAAAAACTGGCTTGATGATTACTTCATTGAGCAAACAAATACATTATTTGAAATAAAAGATATGTATGCTATGAAGAAGGGTAATACACTTGATTAAGTCTTGTTATATACATATACCTTTTTGTAAAAAAATATGTACTTACTGTGATTTTTGTAAGTTTTATTATAATGATGAATGGGTTACTAAGTATATTAAATCTTTAGATAATGAAATTAAACTTAATTATAAAGGAGAAATTCTAAATACTCTTTATATTGGGGGTGGTACTCCATCTAGTTTAGATAATAATTTATTTGAAGAATTATTAAAGATATGTAAAAGATTTAAACTTAATGATAATTATGAATATACTATTGAATTTAATCCAGAAGATATAAATGAATCTAAATTATCTTTATGTAAAAAATATGGTGTTAATAGAATTTCTATAGGTATAGAATCATTTAATAAAGATAATTTAAAATATCTAGGTAGAGATTATTTAAATTTTAAAGAAAAAATTAATTTAGTTAAAAAATATTTTGATAATATAAATGTAGATTTAATATATGGATTATCTATTGAAGATATAAATGTATTAAATAATGATATAGATAATTTACTAGAATTAGATGTACCTCATATATCATGTTATTCTTTAATAATTGAAGAACATACTATATTAAATAATAAAGGCACTAAAGAAATATCTGAAGATCTTGATTATGATATGTATAAATTAATTAATGATAGATTAAAGGATTATAATCATTATGAAATTAGTAATTATGCTAAAGATGGATATGAATCTAAACATAATTTAACTTATTGGGATAATGAAGAATATTATGGCTTTGGAGTAGCAGCAGCGTCTTATATAGGCAATAAAAGAATACTTAATAGTAAAGATATATTATCTTATTTAGATAATGAGTATAAAACTTTTGAAGAAGAATTAACTATAGAAGATAAAATTAGTTATGAATTAATACTAGGTTTTAGAAAGACTAAAGGTATTAATATTAATGATTTTTATAATAAATATAATAAGAATATAATTGATTTATATAGTATAAAAGAATTAGTTCAAGAAGGTAAACTAGTAGTTAAAGATGATTATATCTTTATTAATGATAAATATTTATATATAGAAAATGAAATTTTATCTAATTTTGTATAAATTAAAAGAAACTATTTAAATTAGTTTCTTTTTTTGATATAATAATTTAAAAGAATAGGAGGAAATATGAATAATGAATTTGATGATATCTTCAGTACTAATACTACTAATGAACAAATAGAAGTATTATCGGTTGAAGATAAACCTCCTAAAAAGAAGTTTAAATTAGATTTAAAAAATGATAAAGTACTTATGGTACAACTGATATTAATAGGTATTTGGATATTACTTACAGTAATAATATATTTCTTTGGTTATCCATTATTTGAAGCCTTTATTGAAGTATAAAATAATGTAAATTAGCACTTGGGTATTGACAGTGCTAATTTTTTGTTGTATGATTATTATCGTGATGAGATTAGAGGTGAAGATATGCTTACAGAAAGAAAAGAAGCTATATTAAAACTGATAGTTGAAGAGTATATTAAAACTATAAAACCAGTTGGGTCTAAGAACTTATGTGATACTTTAAATGTATCTAGTGCCACAGTAAGAAATGAAATGCAAGAGCTTGAAGAAATGGGCTATTTAGAAAAAACACATACTTCAAGTGGTAGAATACCTTCTGAAAAAGGTTATAGATATTATGTAGATAATCTAATGAAGGTTAAAGAAATGACTGGAGAAGAAGTATATAATCTTCAAAGAGTATTTGATAATTCTAAACTTGAATTAAATGATTCTATTCAAAAAAGTTTACAAATAATATCAGATATGACTAATTATACTGCTATTATTTTAGAGAATAAGAGTGATGAAGAAAATCTTAAACAAGTAGAAGTTATTCCTATTGATGAAGAAAATATAATAGCAATAGTTGTTACCGATAAAGGTCATGTCACTAATAAAAATATTAACATCAAAGGTAGTAACTTAAATGAAGTTAAAAAGATTGTAGAACTTATTAATAAAATGATTATAGGTACTCCTATAAATGATGTTAGTAGTAAGCTAGAATTTGAAATAAAACCTATTATAGGATCATATATTATGAATTATGAAACTGTATATAATGCATTTTATAATGCTTTCAATAACTTTAAAGATGAAAATGAAGTATACAGTAAAGGAAAAGATAGAATACTTTCTCTTCCTGAATTTAATGAAGTTGATAAGATTAAAAATATTATTAGTAAATTAGATGATAATTCACTTAAAAATATTGAAGAAACTAAAGATGGTATAAATATATATATTGGTAAAGAAAATGAGCTAGATGAGGATTTAACTATAGTTAAAACTAAAGTTAAACTAAATAATAAAGAAAGCACTTTAGCTATCATAGGGCCAAAGAGAATGGAATATGATAAAGTTGTTTCTTTACTAGAGTATATTAAAGATAACATGAAAGAAGGTAAATAATGGAAGAAGTTAAAGAAACTAAAAAAGAAAAAAAGTCTAAAGAAAAAGAGTTAATTGAAGCATTAACTCTAAAAGTAAAAGAATTAGAAGATAAGAATTTAAGAGTAACATCTGAAATGATTAATTCTAATAGAAGAAAAGATGAAGAATGCAATAGATTACTTAAATATAAAGATGAAGATATAATTATGGATCTATTACAAGTAGTTGATAATTTTGAAAGAGCTTTATCAGTTAAAAGCACTGATGAAAATTATCAAAAAGGTTTTGATATGATTTATGCAGGGCTTAGATCTGTTCTAGATAAATATGAGGTTAAAGAAATTGAATGTTTAGGTTTAGAATTTGATCCTATGTATCATCAAGCAGTATTAACAGATCATATTGAAGGTAAAAAAGATAATGAAATAATTGAAGTTATGCAAAAAGGCTATACTTATAAAGATAAAGTAATTAGACCAGCAATGGTAAAGGTAAATAAATAAGGAGGAATGAATTATGAGTAAAATTATAGGTATTGATTTAGGAACAACTAATAGTTGTGTTTCAGTTTTAGAAGGTGGAGAAGCTAAAGTTATAGCTAATCCAGAAGGAGGAAGAACTACTCCTTCAGTAGTAGCATTTAAAAATGGTGAAATAATCGTTGGAGATGCTGCTAAAAGACAAATGGTAACTAACCCAGATACTATTTATTCTATTAAAAGATTAATGGGTACAGATAAGAAAGTTAAAGCTAATGGTAAGGAATATACTCCAGAAGAAGTATCTGCTATGATTCTTTCTTACATGAAAGATTATGCAGAAAGTTATTTAGGAGAAAAAGTAACTAAAGCAGTTATTACTGTTCCAGCTTACTTTAACGATGCACAAAGACAAGCTACTAAAAATGCTGGTAAAATAGCAGGATTAGAAGTAGAAAGAATTATAAATGAACCAACAGCAGCTGCACTTGCTTATGGTATTGATAAACAAAATGATGCGCACACAATCTTAGTATATGACTTAGGTGGAGGTACATTCGATGTTTCTATCCTAGAACTTGGTGATGGTGTTTATGAAGTTAAATCTACATCAGGAAATAATAAACTTGGTGGAGATGACTTTGACCAAAGAATTTCTGATTATTTAGTTTCAGAATTTAAGAAAGAAAATGGTATTGATTTATCTAAAGATAAAATGGCGATGCAAAGAATTAAAGATGCATCTGAAAAAGCTAAAAAAGATTTATCAGGTGTAACTCAAACTCAAATAAGTTTACCATTTATATCTCAAGGAGATAATGGGCCACTTCACTTAGAAATGAATTTAACAAGAGCTAAATTTGAAGAATTAATTGGAGATTTAATTGAATCTACACTAGATCCAGTTAGAAAAGCATTAAAAGATGCTAATATGACTAAAGATGATATAGATAAAATAATATTTGTTGGTGGATCAACTAGAATACCAATGGTAACTGATTTAATTAAGAAAGAACTTGGTAAAGAACCAAGTAAGGGAGTTAACCCAGATGAAGTAGTTGCTATGGGTGCTAGTATCCAAGGTGGAGTATTAACTGGTGAAGTTAATGATATAGTATTACTTGATGTAACACCACTTTCACTTGGTATTGAAACAATGGGTGGAGTTATGACTGTATTAATTCCAAGAAATACTACAATTCCTACAAGCAAATCACAAATATTCAGTACTGCTGCTGATAACCAACCAGCTGTTGATGTACATGTACTTCAAGGTGAAAGAGGAATGGCTGCAGATAATAAAACTCTTGGTAATTTCCAATTAGGTGATATCGCACCAGCTCCAAGAGGAGTACCTCAAATAGAAGTTACATTTGATATTGATGCTAATGGTATAGTTAATGTTAAAGCTAAAGATTTAGGTACTGGTAAAGAAAATAAAATTACTATTACATCTAATACAAGTCTAACTGATGAAGAAATTGATAAGATGGTTAAAGAAGCAGAAGCTAATAAAGAAAAAGATAAAGAAAGAAAAGATAAAGCAGATACTAAGAATGATATTGAACAATTAGTATATGCTACTGAAAAAGCTATTAAAGATCTTGGAGACAAGATTGGAGATAAAGAAAAATCTGAAGCAGAAGAAGCTATTAAAGAAGCTAATGAAGCTAAAGAATCTGATGATTTAGATAAGATGAAAGCTGCTAAAGATAAATTAAATGAAAAAGCTATGGCTTTAGGTCAAAAAGTTTATGAAGAAGCATCTAAGAAACAAGCTGAAGAAAATAAAGATGAAACTAAGACTGATGAAGAAGCTAAAGATGTAAAAGATGCTGAATATGAAGAAAAATAATAGATAAGTTCTAGGTAACTAGAACTTTCTATTTTGATTAGAAAGGAACTACCATGAATAGAGAAACTACTGAAAGATTAATTAATAAATTATTATCTACAGGTGCTGATTTTTCTGAAATATATGAAGAAAAAACAGAAAAGAAAACATATGGTTATCTTGATTCTAAACTAGATAAAATTTCCTATTCCTCAATAGATGGTGTTGGATTAAGAATAGCTAAGAATAATGAAATATATTATGGTTCTACTAATAATATTGATGAAGTAGATGCTTTAGCAGACGAATTAATTTCTAATGTTAATGAACCAATTATATATAAGGATATAAAACTAGATGAATTAGAAAAAAATGAAATGAAATGTAATTTGATAAAAGATTCTGAGGAATCCATAATTAAAGAATATATGAGTTCATTAGATAAAAAAGTAAGAAGTAAAGATAGTAGAATATCTCAAGTAGGTATTACTATAATGTTTGATAATAAAGATATTACTATTGCTAATTATCATGGATTATATAAAAATGAAAAAAGACATTATGCATGTGCTTATATACATATTATGTTTAAAGATAAAGATTTAAACTCTACTTCATATATTTCTTGGCATATTAATGGTAATTTAGAGTTACTAGATAAAGATCTAGATGAGTCTATAGATAATGCTGTTAAATATGGAATTGATAAATTATATGCTAAAAACTGTGTTGGTAAAACTATGCCTGTAATACTTGCTAAAGGAGAAGGAGCAGTTATATTCCATGAAGCATGTGGTCATGCGATGGAAGCTTCTGCAACTTCAAAGAATCAAAGTGTATTAGCTGGTAAAATAGGAGAAAAAGTTGCTTCAGATAAAGTAACTATTATAGATGATGGTAGTTTAGAGAAAAAATGGGGTTCTACAATAATAGATGATGAAGGTATTCCTACTAGAAAGAATATTATGATAGAGAACGGTATTCTTAAAAACAATTTTAATGATGAAATAAATAATAGATTATTAAATCTAGAATTAACTGGATCATCTCGTAGACAAAATTATAGATTTGCACCAGTATCAAGAATGAATAATACATATTTAAAACCAGGTACTGATAAGATTGAAGATATGATAAAAAGTATAGACTTTGGTTTATATGCAGTAGAACTTGGTGGAGGATCAGTTGATACTGAAACAGGTAAATTTAATTTTGCTTGTGATACTGCATATATGATTAGAGATGGTAAGATAGCAGAATGTGTTAAAGGTGCTACTTTAATCGGTAATGCGCTAGATATTTTAAAAAATGTAGAAATGGTAAGTGATGATTTTGCATTTACTGGAGGAAACTGTGGAGCTTCTTCTGGATGGGTTCATGTTACTATGGGTCAACCTACAATCAAAATATCTAATATATTAGTTGGAGGTGAATCTGATGATTAATAAATTAATAACTCTAGCTAAAGAGAACAATATTGATATAGAAATTCTTACTGATGAATGTAAAGAATATGAAATAGAAATATTAAATAAAAAATTACAAAAATTTGATATTAATAAAGAATTAACTTATCAAATAAAGGCTATTTATAATGGCAAGATGGTTGTTTTAGACGTAGAGAATATTAGTAATCCAGATGAAATTATAAATACTATTATTAATAATGCTAATTTACTTGATAATGATAATCAAAATAGATTATGTGATAATGATTATAAATTTAGTAAAGATACTAGTATTAAATTTGATATAAATAGAATTAAAAATGAATTATTAGAACTAGATGATTTTAGAAATAAATGTCCTAATATAGTAAATATTGAATCTGGTTTTTCTTATATAGAAGATAAATGCTCTATTGATAATAGTAATCATCATATGGATGATATGTATGCTTATATGAGAGTAGGATTCTTTATTAGTGCTAAAAAAGGCGATATTAATAAATCTGTATATTTTTCTATATATGATAATAAATTTGATATAGTTAGAATAAAAGATGAATTAGAAAAGTATATTAAAGAATTAGAATTGTCTTTAGATGCTACATCTATTAAAACTAATAAATATAATATTATCTTAAATAATAATGTTGTTTACAGTATTTTAGGTTCATTTACTGATGCTTTTTATGAAAAGAGTATAGCTATGAAATTATCCCCTCTAACTGATAAAGTAGGTAAAAAGATATTCTCTGATAAGATTACTATTGTAGAAGAACCTTTAAATGATAAATTTATTGTTAATGAACATTTTGATAGTGAAGGTGTACTTACATATAATAAGACTATAGTAGATAAAGGTGTATTTAAATTACCATTAAATACATTAGAATACTCTATTAAAAATAATACTAAGCCTACTGGTAATGCTGGTGGTACTTCAAATATGCATATTGTTCCAGGAGATAAATCTTATAATGAACTAGTTAAAGAATTAGATAATGGAATAATTATTAGTGAGTGCCATAGCTTACATGCAGGTATTAATTATCAAACAGGAGATATATCATTACAATCTGATGGATTTTTAGTAGAAAATGGTAAGATAGTTAGAGCATTAGATATGATTATTTTACAAACTAATTTCTTTGATATATTTTCAAATGTTATTAGAGTAGGTAATGATTTAAAAGAGTTCTCTAGAGCTGGGTCAGGAGTATCATTATTATTAGAAAATATTACAATTTCAGGAAATATAGATTAAAGGAGAATAAATATGGCAAAAAGAGATTATTATGATGTCTTAGGTGTAGATAAATCTGCTAGTGATGCAGAGATTAAATCTGCTTTTAGAAAACTTGCTAAAAAATATCATCCGGATCTTAATAAAGAACCAGATGCTGCAGAAAAATTTAAAGAAGTCCAAGAAGCATATGATGTATTAAGTGATGAACAAAAAAGAAAAACATATGATCAATTTGGCTCTGCTGCATTTGATAATAATGCTGGTGGTAATCCATATGGATCATATGGAAATTATGGTGGTTTTAATACTTCTGGATTTGGTTTTGAGGATTTTAATATCAATTTAGATGATATATTATCTAATATGTTTGGTTCTGGATTTGGAGGGTCTAAGAGAAAGAATAGACCTACTAAGGGTGAAGATGTACTTTATAGAATGAAAATAAGCTTTGAAGATGCTGTATTTGGTTCTAAAAAAGATATTACATTAGATTTAACTGAAAAATGTGAAACATGTGGAGGACGTGGAGGATTTGATTTTAAAAAATGTTCTACATGTAATGGAACAGGTAGAGTAAGAAGAAGTCAATCTTCATTATTTGGTTCATTTGTATCAGAAAGTGTATGCCCTGATTGTAAAGGCCAAGGAGAAGTATTTGAAAAGAGATGTTCTGATTGTAAAGGTAAAGGATATAATATAAATAGAAAAACAATCACTATAACTATACCAGAAGGCGTTGATACTGGTTCTCAAATAAGAATTAAAGGTAAAGGACAAGTTGGCTCTAATGGTGGTGAAAATGGTGATATCTACGTAGAATTTATCGTAGAATCTGATCCTATATTTAAAAGAGATGGTAATGATATATATATGACTCTTCCAATTAACATAGTAGAAGCTACTTTAGGAGGAGAAAAAGAAGTACCAACTCTTGATGGTAAAATTATACTAACAATACCTCCTTATTCTCAAACTAATGATAAATTAAGAATAAAAGGTAGAGGAGTACCAAATAACTCAAGAAGAGGAGATTTATATATAGTTTTAGATGTAGTTATGCCTACTAAACTAGATAGAAATCAAAGAAGATTATTCGAGGAATTATCAGAGACTAATCTAGATACTTCAGATAAATTCAAAATTTTTAATAAACATTTTAAATAACGCAGAAATGCGTTATTTTACATATAATATATAAATATATTTATTATTTATATATTATTTGTTATAATAATAGTGAGGTACAAATATGAGTGAAGAATTTGAAATTACTGAAACAGTTTTAAGAAAAATTAAAGTTAAATTTGCTGAAAAGGAAAAAGAACTTCGATTAGCAAATAGCGCGAATGTAACGATATTACCTTCAGTTATTGACTTCTATAAAACTCATTCTATTGATGAAGTTTGTGAAGCAATTAAAAAAGAAGTAACTGCTGAGTTTGCTAATATGCCAGACGAAGAAGCATTAAAACAAGCTACAATACGTGCTTTTGCTGAAAATGGTACAAAAAATCCAAAGGAAGAAAAAGTAAAAGAAGTAATGAGAAGAGTAACTCCTTCTGATGCAGCAAATATAATTGGAAATTATAAGAGAAAAGCATGTGCTGAAAAAATAGTAGCTGAACAAAAAAGTGCTAGATCAAACTATCCATTGTTTATTCAAGTTGATGATAAAGATAAATATGAATTTGCAGGTAAATATGAAGAAATGTGTTTAGCTCAAGAATTTTATAATGCTAGAAAAGAGACTATTGTTGAAGTAGCAGAAGCTTTAAAAATGAAAGAGCCAAAGTGTTTATCTAATATGGTTCCAGTTATGAAGAAAGCTGACCGTATTGTTAAATTAGAAGACCCAAATGAAAGAGAACATGCATTTATTAATAATGTAAGAGAAAAAATGGGTGCTGTGTCTGATTACTTAGATGAAAATCAAAATGATTTAGCTTTATCATTTGGTGTTGGATTTGTGTCAGGTGCATGCGTATTTTTAGCAAGCATTAATCAAAATGCAGATGGTGCTCCTGCACTTGCAAAAGCAGTAGCTACTGCAGCAGTAATGACTGCAGGATTAGTTACAATATTTAATACACCTGAGATTAAAGATTACTTTAAAGATCAAAAGTCGATTAAAGAAGCTAAAGCCTTAGGTCTATTAGATGACTTAACTAGATGGGGAAAAACTACAAAAACTTTTGAAGAAATAAAAGACAGGATAGAAGCAAAGAATAAGAAAGGTGGCCCAAATGGATTATCTTAATAAGAAATTTACTTTAGAAGATGGTAAAACATATTTAGTAATTGAACAAGTTTATTATGAAGAAGGCATATATTTATATATAGTTAATCCAGAAGATGAATCAGACTCAAGATTTGTAGAAATAAGAGATGGGAACTTATTACCAATAGATGCTAATCTATTTGATAAAGAAATATGGCCTTTATTCTTAGAAAAATTTAGAAATTAAAAAGATATTCAAATGAATATCTTTTTTTATTCTATAGTTATATTTTCTCTTTTTAAGAATTCACTGAATTTTTCATTAAATACAGGTAATTCTTTTCTTATAACATCATCATATACTAAATTAGTATTTTTAATTGCCTCATATATATGTTTAAATGTAACTTTATCAGAGTTTTCAAATTTAGCAAAAGTAAATATCTTAGAGAATAATGATAGAGATACGTCTGGATATCTAGAACCGTTTTCATATATTCTTTTATATTCTGAAGTCATATTTACTATAAACTTACATAATTCTTCAAGAACCCAATCTGAATATGGGAATTTAACACCAGTTGTTTCTTCGATTTTCTTTTTAGTTCCCATTAATATCTTAACAGTAGTAGCTTGATCTGGTTCTTCTATTTCTACTTTTTCAAATCTACGTAAGAATGCTTTATCTTTTAATAAGTATTCATTATATTCTTGAGTAGTAGTAGCACCAATTATTTTAATATCTCCACGGTCTAAACCTGGTTTTAACATATTTAAGAAGTCTACACCACCACCGTTACGTGCAGATGTAACTAAAGTATGTACTTCATCGATAAATAGTATTATATCTTTTTGGCCTTTTATTTCCTCAATTAATAATTGTAACTTAGATTCTTCAACACCATCATGTTCATATGTACCAAGTAGGGCAGAAGTATTAATTTTATATATTTTTGAATTAAGCAATGCATTTGGGACATCTTTATTTTGTATTTTATAACTTAAACCTTCTACAATAGCAGTTTTACCTATACCAGCTTTACCAGTTAAAACAACTGATTTTTCAGGACTTAGAAGTATTAAAATCATCTTTTTAATTTCTTCATCTCTTGCTATCGCCGGATTAGTAATATATTTTCTTGCAGTTAATTCTTCTGAATAGTTTTTTAATATACTTATTTCAGCTTTAGGAATTAATTCATTATTTTCATCATTATCAAAGAAATCATCAAAATATTGATCATTATTCATATTTTATCACCTAAAAACATTATATCAAAAATATAAAAATTATCAAAGAATTAGA
>JAEEGI010021329.1_pt1 | contig 12883 bp, 8 predicted proteins | sample 8958751 | NCBI WGS metagenome assembly JAEEGI01 (sample SAMN16246545, study PRJNA631951) | gut metagenome | biome: gut microbiome; feature: rumen; material: KS-attached | host: Bos | place: Iran: Karaj | collected 2018-10 | reverse complement strand
ACATGAAGGCGGCAATTCGGATAATCGCGCAGGATCTCGGCTATCTCGCCGACGGGCTGCACTATGCCGAGCTCACTGTCCACCGCCGTTACGGCGACGAGGACGGTGTCGGCGCGAAGCTGCTTTTTCAGCGCGTCGAGCTCGATCTTACCGTCCGTAGCGAGACACGCATATTCCACCTCGTAGCCCCGGCGGCGCAGCCGGTCCAGCGGCGCGGCGACTGAGGCGTGCTCGAGCGGCGTGGTGATTATGTGCTTCCCGAGGCTGCTCTGCGCCTGCGCGAGACTTTTTACGGCGAGATTGTTCGCCTCTGTTGCGCCGCTGGTGAAGATTATTTCCGAGGGCAGGACGCCCAAACACTCCGCGATGCCTTGGGTGACGAGTGCGAGCCTTTCACGCGCTGCCTGTCCCGCCGCGTGGCTCGAATTTGGGTTAGCGAAAAATTCCCCCTCGGTGTTCATATACGTTTCAAGCGCCGCCGGGTCAATGGGCGTGTTTGCGGAATAATCAAGGTAAATCATTCTGTCACCCTCATTATCGTGCCGCCGCCGATAACGGCGTCATCATCATAAAATACCGCCGCCTGTCCCGGGCTTATCGCGCGCTGCGCTTCGTCAAATTCGACGCGCGCAGAACCGTCTGCCTGCGGGTACACCGTCGCCAACTGCTCGCGGGCGCGGTAACGCAGCATTGCCTTGCAGCGAAACGGCGCGGCGGGGGCGTCGAAGGCTATCCAGTTCAGGTCCTCGACCAGCAGCGCACGGTGATAAAGCGCCTCGGCCGGGCCGAGCGTGACCGTGTTTTGCGCCATGTCCTTTTTAACGACGTAGACGCGCTCGCCCGCTGCCGCGCCGATGCCTCTGCGCTGGCCGACGGTATAGCGCAGCGCGCCGCGGTGCGTTCCGAGCTCTTTGCCGCTGAGGTCGAGGAGCCTTCCCTCTTCGATGGGGCGGCCTGTGTAGATTTCCAAAAACCGCCCGTAATCGCCGTCCGGCACGAAGCAGATGTCCTGGCTGTCGTGCTTTCGGGCATTGCAGAAGCCCCTTTCCTCCGCTATGGCGCGAACCTCCGTCTTTCGCAGAGCGCCGAGCGGGAGCATGAGCCGTTTTAGCTGCTCCTGTGTGAGCGTATAGAGGACGTAGCTCTGGTCCTTTGTTTCGTCGAGCGCCTTTTTGAGCGCGTAGCGCCCGGTTTCGGCGCAGAATTCGATGCGCGCGTAATGCCCGGTGACGACGCGGGCGAGCCCCTTTTCGTCCGCGAGGGCAAAGAGACGGTCAAACTTCATGTAACGGTTGCAGTCTATGCAGGGGTTCGGCGTCGCGCCCTCGGCGTAAACGCGGGCGAATCTGTCTATCACCTGACGGCGGAAGGCCTCGGTAAAATCCGGGACGATGTGCGGGATATCGAGCCGGAAGGCGACCTCCGCCGCGTCGTCTATGTCCGCCTGAGAGCAGCAGGGATGAGCGCGGCTGCGGCCTATGTCCTCATTTCGGAAAAGGCGCATCGTCGCGCCGAGACATTCGTAACCGGCCTGCTGGGTGAGATACGCGGCGACGGAGCTGTCCACGCCGCCGCTCATCGCGATGAGCGCGGTTTTTTCATTCGGGGCTGACATCTGCGATATACACCTTCATTTTTCCGCCGCAGACCATGCCCTCTTCGGCGGCGAGCTCGTTTGACATGTCCACTGTGACGCATTTTTCTCCGCCCGTTCCGGCAAGAAGCTGCGCCGTGAGCGTAACGGCGTTTTCGCTGCAGCCGCCGCCGATGGTTCCGACGCTGCGCCCGTCCTTGGTCACGGCCATAATCGCGCCGGATTTTACCGGCGTCGAGCCGCTTGTTTCGCAAACGGCGAGGAGCGCCTTCGGCGCGGGTTCGGAGGATAGAAAATCAAGAAGCTTCAGGTCGATGTCCTCTGTGACGAGCTGCGTTTCTTTGGAGCGGCGGTTCGTATTCTCGCGGCGGCAGGCGATAAGCTCGGCGACGATGGATATGGCGATTTCCTTCACCGTTAGCGCGTTTATGGGTACTCCTATCGGCGCGTGGATGCGTTCAAGCGCAGCCGGGTCAAAGCCCTCGCTTTCAAGCTGCTTTAACAGCATTGCAACTCTGCGCTTCGAGCCTATCATGCCGAGATAGCGCGGGAATTCTCCGCTAAGCAGCTCGCGCAGGCAGTCCGCGTCGAATTTATGCCCGCGCGTGAGGACGCAGACATAGTCGTACTGCGTGATCCGCGCTTTTTTTATCGCGGCGGGAAAATCGTCGCATATTATCGTTTTCGCGCCGGGAAAGCGCTCGGCGCAGGCAAATTCCGGGCGCTCGTCCGCCGCCGTCACGGCAAAGCCGAGCTCTGCAGCATAGCTGCACAGGGCCTGACTGATATGCCCGCAGCCGAGCAGAATAAGGCGCTCCGGCGGGCGGAAATTGCGAACATATTCCGTCCCCTCGGCCGTGAAACGCAGGGAAGCGGGAAGCCCTGACGAGGCAAAGGCATATATTCCCCTGAATTCGGAAGCGTTCATGCGCGCTCAGCCTGCCCTTCCTGCGCGTCCGGCAGCGTAACCGTCATTACCTCGCCGGGCGCGACGCTGCCGCCCTTGAGAACCTCGGCAAAAACGCCCTCGTGCGGCATGATGCACTTGCCGACGCGGTGATATATCGCGCAGTGCGTGTGACATTCCTTGCCTATCTGCGTGAGGCGAAGGCGGGTGTTCGGTGTCTCGAAAACCGTGCCGATGGGGAGGTTTTTGAAGTCTATCCCCGAAACGAGGAGGTTTTCGCCGAAGTCGCCGTCCTTGACGAGCCCGCCGAGGCGGTTGAATTCCTCTACCTTTTCGTAGCACAGGAGGCTCACCTGTCTGTGCCACGGCCCGGCGTGCGCGTCGCCGTCTATCCCGTGGTTTTCTATGAGCTGCGCCGAGGGTACGGGGCGCTTCTCCGTTCCCTTTTTCTCGCTGACGCATACTGCTTTTATTATGCCTTGCATTCTCTCCGGCTCCTTTGCTTCTGGATGCTTTGTTAAACGCTTGCTTTATAAGCCGCGCCGATCAGATCAGCGCTTGCTTAGATTATACGCATACTAAAATACTATGTCAATGGGTTTTATTCCTCTGAGTCTTCTTTCTCCGCCGGAAACCGGCATGATCTCCCGGCGCCGCAATATCCCCCGACATGGCGGAGCTCCGGCAAATTATGTGCGGGAGTCCCGCTGTTTTAAAGGAAGCAATAGTAGATTAATGTGAAATAAACAAAAGTGAATGCTGATTTTTGTAGAAGGTTTTGGGACATGATTCTAAACAAAACATTGAAAATTTCGATAAATATGTTATGATTATATTAAGTGATATAAGTGTTTGCTGAGGAAACATACTGATTTGCGAGGTGCGATAAATATGAAAAAGAAGGCTCCGAAAACTCTGGCTTCCAATCTCCTCAAGACCATTATTTCTCTTGTTTTGATATCCATGATTGTGCTTGCCGCATTCATAGACACTATCGTGTATATAGCGACCTCGAGCAATATGAAAACCAGCAGCGAGATCGCGGCAAAGGCTTATGCCACGTCTATAGCTAACAAGCTGGATGGCTATAAGTCTGCGGTGGAGAGCATGGCGCGCGACAGCCGCATTACCGGCAGAACCTCCACGGACCAGCTTACCGCCATTGCCGATGATTTTACGGCAAACTACGGCCTCGGCCTTGTGTTTTTCGTAACGCCGGAGGGCAAGCTGTATAATTACCTCGAATTTGACGTAAGCTATCTGGAGTACATTCAGCGGGCGTTCGCGGGCGAGACGGCGATTTCCACGCTTTTGAACTTCGAGCACGGAACCTACGCCTTCATGGCCACGCCGGTGAATAACGGCACGGGCTACGGTGGCCTTACCGTTATCCAGATAGAGCCTGACCTTTTCTGCAACCTTATTTCCGATGTGGGTATCGGCACTAACGGTTTCGGCTTCATAGTTGACAAAAACGGCCAGATCATCGCTATGGAGGACCTTGAAGCCGTCAGCGCGATAACCTACTATACCGATTACGCCGAGATAAACCCCGCCTATATCAAGGGACAGGCAACGATTGATAAAATCCTTGCAAATGACAGCGGCAGCGTTTCTTCCGGCGGAAAATACTATCAGTATAACACCATTCCGGGTACTGACGGATGGAAGCTCGTTGTCAGCGCGGACAAGCATGAGCTTATGAGGAACTTCTATATTGTCCTCGGCATTTCCGCCGCTCTCTTCATTATTGCGGCAGTGCTCGGCATAATCTTCGCGCGGCGCATCGCAAAGACCATCGGTATGCCGGTGGCCGACTGCACGAAGGAGATAGCGCAGCTTTCAAAGGGCAAGATAGTCCTCCAGAGCCCCGAGAAGATAGACGCGATAAAGAATATACCGATAAAGGAGCTTAAAATACTCGGAAAGGCCATCAGCTACACTATTTACAATCTCAATACATACATCGGAGATATTACGGACGTTCTTGGCAGGATATCCGAGCGGGACCTCGACCAGGCGGTTACCCGTGATTATTATGGGGACTTCGGCGCGATTAAGGACGCTCTCAACGGCATCATCGACTCCCTGAACGAGACGATGCAGGAAATGAACTCCGCCTCCGGCCAGGTCTTTTCCGCGTCCAACCAGGTTTCCGACAGCGCACAGGCTCTCGCTCAGGGCTCCACCGAGCAGGCAGGCACGATCGAGGAGCTGCTTTCTACAGTCAACACCGTATCCGATAAGATCAAGCTTACCGCTGAAAACGCCGAGAACGCCGATAAGAAGGCGAGCGGCGCAAAGCGCGGCATAGAGCAGAGCAACGCTGAAATGAGAAACCTGATAAACGCCATGGACGAGATCTCGAAATCCTCCGAGCAGGTCGCGACCATCATCAAGATCATCGAGGATATCGCGTTCCAGACCAATATCCTCGCGCTGAACGCCGCCGTAGAGGCTGCGCGCGCAGGTTCGAGCGGCAAGAGCTTCGCCGTCGTCGCGGATGAGGTCAAGAGCCTTGCCAACAAGAGCTCCGAGGCGGCGAAGAACACCTCCGATCTTATCAAGAACACACTCGCCGCCGTAGAAAACGGCAAGGAGATCACAAGCCGCACCGCCGATATGCTCGAAAGCATAGTGGGCGAAGTTGATACAGTCGCGCAGCTCATAAACAATATCTCCGACGAATCCAACGAGCAGGCAAACGCCGTGGAACAGATAGTTTCCGGCCTCGACCAGGTCTCCGTGGTGGTCCAGTCCAACACCGCCTCGGCGGAGGAAAGCGCCGCTGTCAGCCGCGAACTGGCCGACCAGTCCAAGCGCATGCAGGAGCTCGTTTCCTCGTTCAAACTCAGAGACTGACGCTGCGGACGGCAGGAAAGAGAATATATATATATTAACGGCGCAGAGCGTATCGCTCTGCGCCGTGTCTTTTTGCCTTATTCCGGCAGAATCGGTATCAGTACACGCCGTACTCCTTCACGGTCTCGAACATTGCCTCCACGTTTTCGCGTTTAACGTGGCTCAGACCGGAGCTCGTCATGAAGATGAAGCCGCCGCCGGGGGCACAGACGTCAAGAAGCTTTTTCGCCTCGTTGCGCACCTGCTCGGGCGTACCGAACTGCAGCAGGTTCGTGCTGAAGCTTCCGGCGATACAGGCGACGTCCTTCAGCTTGGATTTGGCGAGCTCCATGTTCACCTCCTCAAAGTGGTAGAACACCTTGCCGGGCGTGACCTCGGTGAGGCAGTCAAGGCGCGTATTGTATTTGCCCTCGCAGAAGATGTAGGGAACCATATCCGCCTTGATGATCTCCTCGATGATCATTTGAAGGTGCCGCCAGTAATATTTGCGGTAGTGCTCGTCGCTCATGAAGCCGTCCATGCCCTTGTGCAGTGCCATGAAAACGTGTTTGCCCTTAGCGCCGGGGGCCTTGCCCTGCGTGCGGATCATTTCGAGCATCGGGCCGATGGACTCCTCTATGTAGCGCTCGACCTCCTCAGTGTGCATATATAAATCCTGCAGCGAGAGAATCGTGCCGCGCAGCCCGTCGGAGTAACTGTCAAAGGGAACGGCTGCCATGCCGCCGTCGAATAGCGGGTAGCCCATGTCGATAACCTTTTCGTTCAGCTTTTCAAGGTTTTTGCGGTATTCCTGATTTAGCTCGTTCAGCTTCCAAAGGTCCTCGAGCATGGCCTTGAATTCGGGCGTGGAGACCTGTGCCGCCAGCATTCGGGCGCTGAAACGGCTTCCGCCGAAGAGCTTTGTGAAGGGTTCAAGCAGGCCGGAATTGCGGAAGGTTTCCTTACGCAGCGCCCAGCCCGTGCGGTCTGTGAAGAATTCGTCAAATTCGTCGTCAAGAAGACTGGGGAACTCGATGAACTGCTGGATGGAGTTATCGTCGATAATCTTTCCCGGCATGCCCGCCCAGCGCATGTTCTTCGGACGTTCAAGCTCCAGCATTGGACCCTCACCGGCAAAGTTGAAGCCCACCCCTGCTACGCTGTCCGGGTCAAAATCCTGCAAATACTTCACGATGCTGTTGGTCATCTTCTCCAGCGTGCTGTCATAAATGACCTCCGCCACTGTGTACCCTGCGTTCAGCATGGAGAACAGCGCGACGGCGGGCATGATCGGCACTCTGTCCGGCTCCTTCAGGGCAATCGCGTCCTTGACCCTGCGGACCTTTTCGTCATAACGTTTTTGAGCCTCTGGTGTCATGCGTTTTTCCTCCTCTTATACGCCTCAGCGCGTTGCAAAATCTTTATGTAATATTAACACAATTTTAGCAAAAACGCAATTAAATTTTGTGCAATTCAGAGGGAACGGAAAATATAAAAGAAAAGTATGGCACTAAAGACTCAAAAATTTACATTATTGTGTAAGGATGACGCTCAGGGATGCGGGGGCGCAGCAAGCATTTTCGTAAACTCGGCCATGACAGCGGGAATGTCTATACCCTGTGGGCAAACAGAGGTACAGGCGCCGCAGCCGACGCAACGCTTGGGGGCCATTACCTCGCCCTCCTCGTCGGGATTATAAAAGGCCATGAAATCGCCGTTCTTCACGCCGTTGTAGGCGGCGATGATTTTCGGAATTTCGAGCTCCATCGGGCAGCCTTCGATGCAGTAGCGGCAGCCGGTACAGGGGACAATGTCCAGCATGGAATCCGCCACCTTCGTCATAAGCTCCGCTTCCTCCTTGCTCAGCGCTTCGGGTGCGGCGAAGGTTTCGACGTTTTCCTTTATCTGCTCAAGCGTGGTCATGCCCGAAAGCACCACGGCGACCTCCGGGAGGCTCTGGAGCCAGCGAAGCGCCCAGCGTGTGGCGGAATCATCGGGACGCAGAGCACGAAGCCGGGCCATCTGTTCGTCGGGAAGCCGGGCGAGCCTGCCGCCTCTGATGCCCTCCATGACGACGACCTTCACGCCGTGCTTTGCTATCGCTTCATACTTGCCTTTTGCGTCCTGCAGGGTCCAGTCGAGATAGTTGAGCTGGATTTGTACAAAGTCGAATGTGCCCTCATGCTTTGTGAGAAATTCGTCGATGGTGGAGGCTGAGGATGCATGGGAGCTAAAGCCCAGGTGACGGATTTTCCCGAGAGCCTTCTGCTTTTTTACGAATTCGACGACCTGCAGTTCCTCGTCGTTATAGATTTCGAGAGACTTCTCGCTGACATTATGCAGGAGATAAAAGTCGAAATAATCCACCTGGCACTTCTTGAGCTGTTCCTCGAAGATGCCGCCCACGGTATTATCCGGCCATCCGGCGAGACCGCTTGTGAAATGAACCACGCCACCGCCCTTTTTTACCATCATGTGGCCCGGGAATTTGCTGGCAAGCAGGAAGCTGTCGCGCGGATATTTTTTCAGCGCCTCGCCGATGAAGCGCTCGGACTCGCCGCCATGGTAACGATAGGCTGTGTCGTAATAGTTTATTCCATGGCTCATGGCGTAGTCGATTATCTCCTGCGCCTTGTCCTTCACTATCTGGTTGTCGTGACCCTCGACGGTCGGGAGCCGCATGTTGCCCATGCCCAGGGCTGAGACCTTTTGACCCGCGATTTCTTTGTAATACATTTGTTGCCCTCCCTGAAATAAATACTTATATACTTGATTTTATCGGTATACTACGGCGCTGTCAATAAGCGATTGCCAATTTTTGCTGTGCTCGATTTGGCAAAAGTACGTCTGGCGCGTCGAAAAGCTGGAAAACGACGCGGCTGGAGCAAATCATGGCTTTGAGGGAAAAACTCAGCCCTGTGCCGGAATATTGCGGTGCATGTCCGGCAAAATTCATCAAATTGCCTAAAAATCTCAGACAATACATCGAACATTGCCTGAGATTTTGTACAATCCGACGAAAATCTTCCCGCCGTATTCTTTGCATAGGAATTATGCGGTATTATCTTAACAAATATGTTATAATAATGGTGAAGCGGTTATTATATGCGCGTCTCGCCGCCTTTGCGGCGAGACGCTTGAATTTAGGCCGTGCCGTCTCTGACGGCGCATGACTGCATTATAACAAGAATATTAATCATGTTATAATAATTTTGCAAATCGTGACTGCCTAATCCTGTAACGCAGGCAGCAACAAAACTACAGCAACAACCGAGCAAAGGGAAAGGATGATAACATTGGGTTCCAAATATTCGCACGTTTTTTCGCCTATTCGGATACGCGGGGTGGACTTTAAAAACCGCATTGAGCTTGCTCCGCCCTCCCTGAACCTGTGCAGCCCCGACCATTTGGTCACCGACGCTTTTGTCGACCTGAACCGCTCCATCGCCTGCGGCGGCGCGGCTATCCTCACCGTCGGCAACGTGATGATCGACATTGAGGACTGCAAAAACGAGGAGCTTCAGCTTGATCTCAGCAGCGACGACTGCATCCTCCCGCTGAGTAAATTCGCCCTCATGTGCGAGGGCTTCGGCGCGCACGCCTCTCTCGAAATAAACCACGGCGGCAAGGACAGCCAGTTCGCCCGCACGGGCAAGCCCGCCTTTGCGCCCTCGTCCTACTATGCTTCCTGGGAGCTGATAAGCGCCAAACAGATGGGCCGCGAGCCGCTGAAAACCATCGAAATGAGCCGCGAGAAGATACATGAGACCGTCGAAAAATTCGGTCAGGCGGCTCTTCGCGCGAAGAAGGCCGGTATGCGCATGGCGATGATCCATTGCGGCCACGGCAACCTTATCAGCCAGTTTTCAAGCCCGCTCTATAATTTCCGCACGGACGAATACGGCGGCAGCCTCGAAAACCGCACCCGCTTTACCATCGAGGTTCTCGACCGCGTGCGCGAGCTCTGCGGCGAGGATTTCGTGATTGAGGCGCGCGTTTCTGCGGACGAAATTAAGCCCGGTGGCATGGGTTACGAGGAAACGCTCAAATACATAGAGCTCATCAAAGACAAAATCGACATTCTCCACGTTTCCGCCGGCATCCACGGCGAGTTTGAGTATATGCGCTACTGGTGGCAGAATTATATGATGGACCGCGAGTTCAACGTCCATTTCGCCGCCTCCATAAAGAAGGAATTCCCCGACCTGCTCATCAATACCGTCGGCTCCATCATGAGCATAGACAGAGCCGAATACATAATCGCAAACGGCATGGCGGACTTCGTTTCCATGTGCCGCCCGCTGCTGGCGGACCCCGAAATGCCGCGCAAGTACGCCGAGGGCAGGGAGGACGACCATCGCCCCTGCCTGCGCTGCCAGTATTGCGCACGTCCGGAGCACAGGAGCATAAGCTGCGCGGTCAACCCATTCCTCGGGCGTGAGCGCGAGTTCCCGCTTGGCAGGCTTCCGAAGGCTGAGGAAAAGAAACGTGTCGCCGTCATTGGCGGCGGCCCTGGCGGAATTACTGCGGCGCAGCTCCTTTGCCAGAAGGGACATGACGTTACGCTCTACGAAAAGTCCGATAAGCTCGGCGGCACGCTTAATTACGCCGTCCTGCCGCCCTTTAAGAAGGATTTGGCCGACTACCTCAAATACCTTGTGCATCAGGCGAACAAGTGCGGCGCGAAGATTCTGCTCAACACCGAGGCGACGCGCGAAGTCCTCGAAAAAGAAAAGTACGACGCCGTTATCGTGGCTATCGGCGCGGAGCCGAAGTTCCCGTCCGTTCCGGGCATCGACAGGCCGAACGTCTGCTGGGCGCCGGAGGTGGACGCGGGGGAGAAGCCCTGCGGCCAGAAGGTCGTTATCATCGGCGCGGGCTCCGTCGGCCTCGAAGCGGCGATAGACCTCAAGCGCGAGGGCAAGGACGTTACCGTGATAGAGTATGAGGACGGCTACAGAAGTCTTGAAGAATCTCAGCGCAGCGTTGCGGCGGAATTTAAAAACCTCATCGCCGAGCTGAAAATCGACGTTCGCCTCGCGCACAAGCTTGAGGAAATAGGCGAGAATTTCGTCCTTTGTGAAAACCGCAAGACCGGCGAAAAAATACGCCTCGACGCGGATACCGTCCTCGTTGCCGTCGGCGTTAAATCGCGCTGGGCGGAGGCGGACGAGCTTCGCCGCGCCTGCCCGGAAACGAACGCCTTCCTCGTGGGCGATTGCCTCTATGTGGGGCAGAACGTCGCCGCGGCGACCTCCGGCGCGCTGTCCGCAGTCGCGTATCTGTAAGACGCGGGGGTTTGCTCCCCTTGCCGGGGAATTGTCGGCGGAGCTGACTGAGGGGTAGTAGATTTGCGGAACGCTGAGGACAGCGTTCCCTACCGAACAAGCAGCAACCATACTGCATTGCACAAAATTTGCCTGCCTCGCCGGGGGTAAGCTCCACGGCCCACACGGCGGCGCAGGCATGTGGGTGCGGAAAAACCATATTGCTTTTGGCAGAATTGGAGCGATTGCACGGAAAGCAAGCCCTGCAAAACAACAAAAAGGCTGCGGCGATAAATTCGTCGCAGCCTTTTCCATATAAAGCGCGGTTATTCCTTTGCCGGGAGGCGTTTGCCTTCGCCGAAATAATCTCTTATCATCTTTACCGCTACGGGAGACAGGAGCGCCACGCCGATAAGGTTCGGGATGACCATGAGGCCGTTGAAGGTGTCGGCAATGTCCCAAAGAAGGCCGAGGTCGAGCGTCGCGCCGATTATGGCGACGAGCGCGTAAACTATCATGAAGGGCTTGATAATCTTCGAGCCGAAAAGGAACTCAATGCAGCGGGTTCCGTAGAGACCCCAGCCGAGAATAGTGGAGAAGGCGAAGGAGCACATGGCTATCGCCGTGATTATCGAGATCCAGCCGCCGTAGGTGGAGGTGAAGCCGCTGATGGTGAGGGACGCTCCTGCAGCCTCGCCGTATACCACGTTTACGCCGCTGCAAAGGATGACGAGCGCGGTGAGCGTGCAGATGATGATGGTGTCGGCAAAGACCTCGAATATGCCGAAAAGACCCTGCTGGACCGGGCTGTCGGAGTTCGAGGAGGCGTGGGCTATCGAAGCGGTACCGAGACCGGCTTCGTTCGAGAAAATGCCGCGGGAAACGCCCTTTTTCATGGAAAGGAACATCGAGCCGACGACGCCGCCGGTGACGGCGCTGGGCTTGAACGCGCCTTCAAAAATCATGCCCAAAACGCCGGGAACGTGCTTGATGTTCACTATCACGACGCCGAGACCGAGAATGACGTAAAGCAGCGCCATGAAGGGCACGAGCTTTTCCGTGACGCGCCCGAGGCGGCGGATTCCGCCGAGAAGGACGAGCGCGACGAGAACGGCGATGCAGATACCGATTATGAGGTTGACTGTCGGGATGCCGCCGTCCGGCACAACGCCGAAATTGAAGAGCGCGGAGTTGATAGAAGTGATAATCGCGTTGACCTGCGTGGCGTTGCCTGTTCCGAAAACGGTGAGGACGCCGAGCGCCGCGTAAATGCAGGCAAGGGGCATCCACTTCTTGCCGAGACCGTTCTTGATGGAATACATCGGGCCGCCGACCCAGTCACCGTGTTTGTTGCGCTCGCGGTAACGCAGAGCGAGCGTGACCTCGACGAACTTCGTGCACATGCCGAGCAGGGCGGAAATCCACATCCAGAACACCGCGCCGGGGCCGCCAATCGCGATAGCTCCCGCGACGCCCGCGATGTTGCCGGTTCCGACAGTCGCGGCCAGGGCCGTACAGACGGCCTGGAAGGGCGTGACGGAGCCATGCTGTTCCTCGCCCTTTTTGAAGAGCTTGCCTATAGTTTCGCGCAGGGATGCGCCGAGCTTGCGAATCTGGATGCCGCGCAGCCTGATAGTGAGAAACAGGCCGACGCCCATGATAAGGATCATGGCGGGGACGCCCCAGACGAAGCCGTTTACCGATGAGTTTATCTTGGCAACGGCCTCCAAAAACTTGTCCATAATAACAATACCTCCGTTTTTTAGCATCCCGGAGAGCATAAAAAAGCTCCCGCCGAAATGCCTGATAAGCATAAGGGCGAAAGCCGAAACTTCGCGGTACCACCTTACTTCACCCGCTCCTTGCGAAACGGGCCTCCGTGGGTATTCAGCCAAGCGCTGCCGGGCTGACCCTGCGCTGTAACGGGCGCGCCCGGCGCTTCATACTCGGAGAAAACCTTTCCGAAGCGCTGCTCGGGAATGGCCGCCTGCTCCCTCCCGACCGCCTTTACACCATCCGGCGGCTCTCTGCGCGGGCATAGAACGGGCTATTTTCCTTCATCGCATTCGTTATAAAAACTATATGTACTATACAATAAAAAAACCGATAAGTAAAGACCTGTTTTGTATTTTAAAGGGAAAAAGAACTAAGGCAACACCGCATAATTCCCGGCACATATCTTACTTGCAGAATATTCCGTCATATCGTCCAAAAATACTCGGCAATACACAAAGTATTACCTGCGTTTTTTGAACAATCTGACGAAAATTCTGA